>Ga0209200_1000014_pt1 | contig 280978 bp, 262 predicted proteins | sample AD_UKC033_MetaG_FD_184406 | JGI IMG/M metagenome (GOLD analysis project Ga0209200, IMG submission 184406) | Active sludge microbial communities of municipal wastewater-treating anaerobic digesters from USA - AD_UKC033_MetaG (SPAdes) (version 2) | ecosystem: Engineered > Bioreactor > Anaerobic...
GCTACCCAAACCTTACCGGAGTCCTTCGATGACCACCCGATCGCGCCCGCCCGGTAGGCCCCGCATGCGGGGCCTACCGGGCAACACCAGGCACTTCAGCTCTTACACCACTTGGTGGGACACTGCCCGCGCAACCGTTCTATCCTCGGGCGTCTCCCGGGTGGGCCCTGGGCCTGAATGCCTGTAATCCAACATCCTGAAGGGGTTGCCATGTCTCATCTCGTTGAGGTCACTGTGCCGGAGCTGTCCGAGTCGGTGCAAAGCGCTGCCCTGCTGGAATGGCGCAAGGGCGTGGGCGAGGCGGTGGCGCGTGACGAAGTCCTTGCGGAACTGGAGACGGACAAGGTCATCCTGGAAGTGGCCGCTCCCGCCGCCGGGATACTGCGGGAAATCCGGGTGCCGGCCGGGGGTGAAGCCAGAGCGGGAGATGTGCTGGCCATCGTTGATACCAGGAACATGCCGATGGCAGAAAGACGTGACGGGCCTGCAACCGCCGTCAGCCCGGTTGCCGCGCCGACGGGGGAATTCCTGCCGCCGAGATTGCGCGGCAGGGAGTCGGCCAGTCCGGCGCCCCCCTCGCGGACGGAACACGCCATACGACCTCCAAGCCCGGCGGACTGTCCGCCCTGTCCCCCACCCGTCGCGGAAGATGGCCGGATCGAGCGGCGCGAGCCCATGAGCCGCCTGCGTCAGCGTGTCGCCGAGCGCCTCAAGGAGGCGCAGAACACGGCGGCCCTGCTCACCACCTTCAACGAGATCGACATGCGGCCGGTGATGGAACTGCGCAAGCGTTTCCAAGAGCGCTTCCAGCAGGAACATGGTGTCAAGCTGGGTTTCATGTCCTTTTTCGTCAAGGCTGTGTGCCAGGCCCTGAAGGAGTACCCGCAGGTGAACGCCAGTCTGGATGGCCACGACATCGTCTACCACGACTACTACGACATCGGTGTGGCGGTGAGTTCGGAACGCGGCCTTGTGGTGCCGGTGCTGCGTCAGGCGGACCGCATGACTTTCGCCGGGATCGAGCGTCAGATCGCCGACTTCTCACACCGTGCCAACAGCCTGGAGCTGACCCTGGAGGACCTGGAAGGCGGGACCTTCACCATTTCCAATGGCGGCGTGTTCGGCTCTCTGCTGTCCACGCCCATCCTCAACCCCCCCCAGTCTGGGGTGCTGGGCCTGCACAGGATCCAGGACCGGCCCGTGGCAGAAAATGGTCAGGTCGTGATCCGGCCCATGATGTACGTGGCGCTGACCTACGACCACCGCCTCATCGACGGCCGCGAGGCAGTGGGTTTTCTGCGCATGGTGAAGGAGGCCCTGGAGGATCCGGCCCGCCTCTTGCTGGAGTTGTAACCCGCGCCTTCCCGCCCTACAGGCGGGGCGTGGGGTAACAGAGATTCTGCGCATCGAAGGCCAGGCTCATCTGTTCCACATTGGGCAGCACGATGTATTTCACGCCGATGGTGTCCGAGCCGTCCTTCCAGAACAGGGCGAACACTGCCTTCTCGCCGTTGCTCACCACATGGGTGTTGGAATACACGCGGAAGGGCTGGCCGTATTTGTTGTTGTAATTGTTCACCGTGATGATCAGGGATCTGAGGGAAGGGCGCACGTCCTGTTCAAAGCCCACCAGCCTGCCCTTGCAAAAGCGGAACTGGTAGCGCCGCGCCACGTTGGGGTCATTGTCGTAGGCCAGGATCACGTCATCCGAGGGCTCCAGCACGCGGTCGAAGTTCCAGTTGGCGATGAGCTGGTTTTTCACCTCCACTTGCGCCATGCCGGCCTTGAACTCAGCCACCTCGAAGGCGTGCGCGGGGAAGATGCTCGGACAGGCGAGGAAGGCGATGGACAGGAGGAGACGCAGACGCATGCTGCCAAGGGGAAAAAGCGGACGCGGCATCTTACGTCGGAAATGATCCGGTCCAGAAGGGACGGCCCTGCGTCTGGCGCACGGGGCCCGGTGGTCAGCTGCGGAAATGCGAGACCGTATTCAAGAGGGTGTCCGCCAGTTGCCGGAGCTCCTGGACCGTGTGGTCGGATTGGCTGATGGCCTGTTCGGTGCTGGCCGCCAGATCCGCCACGCGGTTGAGATTGCTGGCGATTTCGTTGCTGACCAGGGATTGTTCCTTGACCGATGCGGCGATTTCTTCCACCCCTTGCCGGGCATTGAGCACGGCGGAATGGGCCTGGTGGACGATACCGGACACCTCGCCGCTGCAGCGTGTGCTTTCCTCGAGCGCGGCCTCGCCCTGCCGAATGGAGGTCTCCACCTGGGTGGAGCGGTTTTCCAGGTCCGCGGTCACGTTGCTGATCTCGTTGGCATAGAGGGAGGTTTTTTCCGCCAGCTTGCGCACCTCGTCCGCCACCACGGCAAAGCCGCGCCCCTGTTCACCGGCCCGGGCCGCCTCGATGGCGGCGTTGAGGGCCAGCAGGTTGATCTGCTCGGCAATGTTCTTGACCTGCTGGGTGGCACCGATGATGCTTTGCGTGCTCGCCAGGAATTGACCCACGGAGCCCGACATGGCCAGCACGGCCTGCTGTGCACCGGTCATGGCGGAACCCAGTTGACCCATCATGCTCAGGCCCTGGTCCGAATACTCGGCGCTGTCCGCGGAGACCTGCTTGACCCTTTCCGCCCCGTCCGCCACCGAGGTGATGCTGCTGGTCATCTCCTTCACGGCGGAGGCGGTGGAGGTCAGGGCGCTGGTCTGGCCCGCCGTGGCGGTGCGCAGGCTGGATGAGGACTGGGCCAGGCCGGCCGAGAGCTGGTGCAGCTGATCCGCGTTGGTCTTGATCTGTTTGACCATGCCCTGCAGCCCCTCCACGAACTGGTTGAAGGCGCTGGAGACCCGGCAAAGCTCGTTGTTGCCCTGGACGGGCAGGCGTGCGGTCAGATCGCCCTCACCCTGGGCCAGGGCCTCGATGGAGGTGCCCAGGGTGTTGATCTGACCCAGCACGTTGGTGATGATGGCGAAGGCCATGCCCAGCCCTGACAGTACCGCCAGCGCGTTCAGGATCAGGCTGAGGCGCTGGGTGTGCTGCATGCTGGCTTGTAAATCTGCGTCCTTCGCATCGATGTAGGCCTTTTGGCTCTTGAGCCGCTCCAGCAGCAATGCGCGGATTTCCCGCCAGGCCGGGGTTTCGTCCTTGTTGAGCCGGGTCTTGGCCTCTTCGATCAATCCCTGGTCGACCTGGCCCTTGATGTCGTTCTGGTAGCCCTTCTGCACTTCCCGCAACTGGCGGAGCCGATCCATGACTTCCGTCTTGGCGGGGTCGCCCCTGACCAGTTCCGATGTCTGGACCAGCAGGCCGTCCATCTCCTTGCTGGCCTTCTCGAAGTTCTCGTGGGCCTTGGGGTTTGCAGGGTCTAGGATGATGTTGCGCAGCGCCTGGCCCATCTGCAGGCCGTTGGCATAGAGCTCGGTGTAGTGCAGCAGGAGCTTCTGATCTTGGGCGATGAAACGGGTGAATTCAGCCCTGGCCTTGTTGACGGCCTGGTTGGAGACCAGGGCGGAAAACAGGAAGAGCGAGAACACCGCCGCCAGCAGCAGCAGGAGCTGGGCACGAATGGTGAGCTTGCGAAGGTGGACCATTGTTACTCCTGTCTGTGGATAGGCTCTCGATCCGCACCTATCGGCAACTTGCGCGAAGTCTTCAATCCGGATCTCTGCCGCCCGATTCCGCCGGCTCACCATAGCCGCCGCCGCCCGGAGTTTCCAGGTGCAAGAGATCGCCTGCCTGCAGGTGAAACCCGGCGATGCCGGCCAGGGGTTGCACGCTTCCATCCCGGCGTTCGATCCACTGCCGGCCCGGCAGGCCCGGGCCCCCGCCACCCAGACCAAAAGGAGCCACCCGCCTGCGCAGGGCCAGCAGATCGGCCTGCATGGGAGCGAGAAACCGCAGACACCGCACCACACCGTCGCCGCCCTGCCAGCGTCCACGCCCACCCGAACCGCGGCGTATGCCGAAGGATTCCACGCGCACGGGGAAATTCAGCTCCAGTACCTCCGGGTCCGTGAGGCGGGAATTGGTCATGTGGCTGTGCACCGCCGAGGTTCCAGGAAAACCTGGACCCGCGCCGGTGCCGCCGCAGAGGGTTTCGTAATACTGATGCATGCCGTCGCCGAAGCTCAGGTTGTTCATGGTGCCCTGACTTGCCGCCAGGGTACCCAGGGCACCGTAGAGGGCATCGACGACGTTCTGCGAGGTCTCCACGTTGCCGGCCACCACGGCGGCGGGCCAGACTGGGTTCAACAGGCAGCCGGCGGGCAGGCGGATATCCAGGGGGCGCAGCACGCCGGCATTCAGGGGGATATCCTCCGCCAGCAGGGTGCGGAAGACATACAGCACGGCGGAGTGGGTGATGCTGGCCGGGGCATTGAGATTGCCCGCCAGCTGGGGGCTCGTGCCGGCGAAGTCGATGACGGCCCGGCCCTGACAGGCATGTATGCCTATCCGTACCTGAATGCGGCTGCCATCATCCAGGGGCTGGATGAAGCTGCCGCCCTTGATGCGGGTGAGCAGGCGTCGCACCGCCCGTTCGGCATCGTCCTGCACGAAGCCCATGTAGGCGGGCACGGCCGCGGCCCCCACTTCCTTTTCCAGGGCCTGCAGACCCTGGGCACCCAGGGCACAGGCCGCCACCTGGGCCTGAAGGTCCGCCAGGTTCTGTTGCGGGTTGCGGGCAGGATGGGGATGGCCTTGGAGCCAGGCCATCACCTCGGCTTCCAGAAAGCGGCCCTGCCGCAGGATCAGCAGACCGTCGGTACGACAGCCCTCCTCGTCGATGTGCCGGCTGGCGGCGGGCATGGAACCGGGGGAAATTCCACCCACATCCGCATGGTGGGCGCGCGTGGCGGTGAAATACCGCAGTCCATTCCCATCCATCACCGGCATGACCACCGTGAGGTCCGGCAGGTGGGTGCCGCCGGCATAGGGGGAATTGATGAGGTAGGCATCCCCCGTCTGCAGACCGGGCCCGAAGCGTGCCCGTATGGCCTGGACCGATTCCCCCATGCTGCCCAGGTGCACGGGGATATGGGGAGCGTTGGCGATGAGTCGGCCCTGACCGTCGAAGAGAGCGCAGGAGAAGTCCAGGCGTTCACGGATGTTCACCGAGCGGGCGGTGTTCTGCAGCACCCGCCCCATGTCTTCGGCAATGCGCATGAAGCGGCGGTTGAACAGAGTCAACCAGGTGGGATCGGGACGGGTGGGATCCGGGCGGTGGCTCTCATGGCCCAGGGCGCTGAGCAGCAGATCGCCGCGCACGGTCCTTTCCGCCCGCCAGCCCGGCGGCAGGACGATGCTGGAATCCACCTGCAGCAGCAGGGCCGGCCCGGTCAGGCTTTGACCTGCGCAGAGGCTCTCCATGGCATACAGGGTGGCCAGTTGCCATGACCCCCGCAGGTATACCGGACGCTGTCCCAGGGGCTGGGCAGGGATGTCCGGCATGCCGGTTTCCGCGATGGGTTCACCGCCCGCGTGCAGGTGCTCCGTTTCCAGGGCCACGCAGACGATGCCCCGCTCCGGGCTGGCGAAGCCGAAACGCTGCCGATGCTCGGCATGGAAGGCCATGGCCATGGCCTGGGGATGATCCAGGTGCACCGGCAGTACCGTATCGGCACCGTCGTAGCGCAACAGGGCTCGGCGCAGAATACCGGCGGCGGGGGAGGGCAGGGGCCGGTCGAATTCCGTCAGGGGCTGTTCGATCGCCTCCAGGCTCAGCTGCCGCTGCTCCGCCAGGCCGATGCCATAGGCCGACAGCACCGACGCAAAAGGGGAGATCAGGACCCTGTTCATGCCCAGGCGGGCCGCCACGGCGCAGGCATGCTGGCCACCGGCCCCGCCGAAGCCCACCAGCACGTGTTTGGCCGGGTTCACGCCCCGTGCCAGGGAGATATGGCGGATGGCATCCGCCATGTGCTCCACGGCGATGTCCAGAAAGCCTTCGGCCAGGCGCTCCGGGCCATAATCCAGCCCCAGGGCGCTGTTCACCGTCTGGGCCAGTTCGGCAAAAGCCAGCTTTACGGCTTCCCGGTCCAGGGCCTGATCGCCGCCGGGGCCGAACACATGCGGAAAGAAATCCGCCTGGATGCGGCCCAGCAGCAGGTTGGCATCGGTCACCGCCAGGGGCCCGCCCCGGCGATAGCAGCGGGGGCCGGGCCGGCTGCCGGCGGATTCCGGACCCACCCGCAGGCGCGTGCCATCGAACCTGAGCACGGAACCGCCCCCGGCGGCCACGCTGTAGACCCCCAGCATGGGTACGCGGATGCGGTGACCGGCGATGCGGGTGTCCAGGCTGCGTTCGAATTCACCGGCGTAGAGGGACACATCCGTGGAGGTGCCCCCCATGTCGAAACCGATGAGCCGCTCGAAGCCCGCCGCCCGGCCCACCTTGGCCATGCCCATGAGGCCGCCGGCGGGGCCGGAGAGTACGCTGTCCTTGCCCTGGAACTCGGCGGCCGTCACCAGGCCGCCGTTGGACTGCATGAATTCCAGGGTGACATCCCCGGGCAGTTGCGCCGCCACCTGGGCCACGTAACGGGTCACCGGGGGCGACAGGGTGGCATCCAGCACGGCCGTCTCCGCCCGGGGCACGAACTTCACCAGAGGGCTGACCCGATGGGAGAGAGACACCTGGGTGAAACCCACCTGGCGGGCCAGCTCGCCGGCGCGCAACTCATGCTCCGGATTGCGCCAGCCGTGCAGAAAGGCGATGGCACAGGCCCGGAGGCCCTGGCCATGGGTCTGGATCAGGGCCGTTTTCAGGTGATCTTCATCCAGGGCCTGCAGGCTGGTGCCATCGGCGGCTACGCGTTCCCGGGCTTCCAGCACTTGGGCATACAGGACCGTGGGCTTGCGGATGTGCAGGGCAAAGATGTGGGGCCGGGCCTGATCGCCGATCTCCAGGGCATCGGCAAAACCGGCGGTGACCACCAGCAGGGTGGGCTCCCCCGTCCCGGTGAGCAGGGCATTGGTACCCACGGTGGTACCCATCTTCACCTGGTGGATGAGGCCGAGGGGAATGGGATCGTCCCGACCCAGGCCCAGGATGCGGCGCATGCCTGCCAGGGCGGCATCCCGGTAATGCTCCGGATCCTCGGACAGCAGCTTGTGCCGGCTCAGGCGACCATCCGGCGCCCGAGCGACGATGTCGGTGAAGGTGCCGCCCCGGTCGATCCAGAACTGCCAGGCGGGGGCCGAGGTCCCGGGGGACGGCTTCAGAGTCCCGACTCCTCCAGCATTTCCCGCGCATCCCGCCGAAGCTCGTCCAGATGCTCCTCAGCCATCATCAGGTGAGCCAGGACGGACGGTCCCATCTTTCCCCATTCCGCATCGGCACTCAGGCGGGAGTGGCCGCTTTCGATGTGTTCCGCCAGATGGGCGATGGCGATCAGGTTGAGGGACTCCGCCGGCAGCCCGGACTGGAACACACCTGCCTCGTGGTGCCGAGCGATGGCGACGCGCAGATGCTCCGGCAGCTGCCAGCTGGTGGCCAGCAGGCTGCCCACCGTGGCATGGTTGGTGCCGTGGCGTTCGTCCTCCACGTCGGTGAACGCGCGCACGGGCTCGCCGTTGGCCAGCCTGAGGGTTTCCTTGAAATCCTCGAAGCGTCGCATCATCAGAGGGATGCCCGCATCATGGAACAGGCCGAACAGGTGGGCCTCTTCCTTGGCGACGCAGCCCAGCTGCTGAGCCAGGTAGGCGGCGATCAGGGCAGTGCGCGCCGCGCTGTCCCAGAACCGGTCCAGGCCCTGGGTCGGCACGGCATTGCGCAGCGACAGGCTGGTCACCAGGGTGACCACGTTCTTCAGGCCCAGCATGGACACCGCGCGCTGGATATCCGTCACCTTCTGACGCAGGCCGTAGAAGGGGGAGTTGACGGTCTTGATCATGGCCGCCGTCAGGCCCACGTCGGCAGCGATGATGCGGGCGATGCGCCCCAGGTCGGGGTCGTTGCCCTGCTGTTCCGCCACCACCGCCGCCACCGCACCGGGGCGGGGTGGGATGACGATGCTGGCGATGAGCTTTTCCGCCTCGCCCTGGCTCAACCGGGACATGTCCTGGGCTCCTTCGGGACAGGAATCAGATGCCGCGCAACAATTCGTTGATGCCCACCTTGGACAGCGTTTTCTCGTCCACCTTCTTGACGATGACCGCGCAGTACAGGCTGTACTTGCCGTCCTTGGACGGCAGATTGCCGCTCACCACCACGGAGCCGGCGGGTACGCGCCCGTAGTGGATCTCGCCTGTCTCCCGGTCGTAGATGCGGGTGGACTGGCCGATGTACACGCCCATGGAGATGACGCTGTTGTCCTCCACCACCACTCCCTCTACCACCTCGGAACGGGCGCCGATGAAACAGTTGTCGCCGATGATGGTGGGCCCGGCCTGCACCGGCTCCAGCACGCCGCCGATGCCCACGCCGCCGGACAGGTGCACGTTCTTGCCGATCTGGGCGCAGGACCCCACGGTGGCCCAGGTGTCCACCATGGTGCCTTCATCCACGTAGGCGCCGATGTTCACGTAGCTTGGCATGAGCACCACGTTCCTGGCGATGTAGGACCCCTTGCGGGCGGTGGCGGGGGGTACGACGCGGAAACCGCTTTCACGGAAGTCCTTGGAGTTGAAGTCGGCGAACTTGCTGGGCACCTTGTCCCAGTAGTTGGTGTAGCCGCCCTTGACGAAGCTGTTGTCTTCCAGGCGGAAGGACAGCAGCACGGCCTTCTTGATCCACTGGTGGGTCAACCAGGTCTGTCCCTCGGCGCGTTCCGCCACCCGTAGCTGACCCATGTCCAGGAGGTCGATGACCGCCATGACGGCATCCTTGACCTGTGGCTCCACGTTGCGGGGGGTGATCTCGGCGCGACGCTCGAAGGCCTCCTCGATGATGGCTTGCAAATCGTTCATTTCTTTTTTCCTTCAGTGCCTTGCAATGGTTTATTGAATCGATGGGTTATATCCTTGCGCAAAGGTGGCCAGGCGTTGTGCAGCCTCCACGCAGGCCTCCAGGCTGTCCACCAGGGCGATGCGCACGAAGCCCCGGCCCGGGTTCACGCCCCGGGCTTCCCGCGCCAGGAAGGAGCCGGGCAGCACGGTCACATGCTGCTGGGCATACAGTGCCCGGGTAAAGGCAGCGTCGTCCCCCCCTGGCACCCGGGCCCAGATGTAGAAGCCTGCGTCCGGAGTCTCGAAGGCCAGAGCATCCCTGAGGATGGGCAGCACGGCGGCGAACTTTTCCCGGTACTGGCGACGGTTGTCCACGACATGGTCCTCGTCCTGCCAGGCCGCCAGGGAGGCGGCCTGCACCGCTGGGTTCATGGCGCTGCCGTGATAGGTGCGGTAAAGCAGGAACTGGCGGATGATGTCCGCATCCCCGGCCACGAAGCCGGAGCGCAGGCCGGGTACGTTGGAGCGCTTGGACAGGCTATTGAACACCACCAGATTGCGCAGACCCCGGCCCAGGTACTGGGCAGCGGCCAGGGCCCCCAGCGGTGGTTCGTCCTCGTCGGGGTAGATCTCCGAGTAGCACTCGTCGGCAGCGATGACGAAGCCATGCCGGTCCGCCAGATCGAAGACCGCCTTCCATTCATCCAGCTCCATGACCTTGCCCGTGGGGTTGCCGGGGGAGCACACATAAGCCAACTGTACCGTTTCCCACATGTCTTCCGGGATGATGGAGAAATCCAGGCGGAAGCCGTTGTCCGGCGGGGTGTTCAGGAAGAAGGGCTTGGCCCCGCCCAGCAGGGCCGCACCTTCGTAGATCTGGTAGAAGGGATTGGGGGAGAGCACCCGTTTGACGTGTCTGGTCTGGTCGATGACCGTTTGGGCGAAGGCGAACAGGGCCTCGCGGCTGCCGTTCACGGGCAGGACCTGGCTGGCGGCATCCAGTTCCACATCGAAACGCCGTCCGCACCAGTCGGCGATGGCCTGGCGCAGGGCCTGGCTGCCCTGGGTGGCGGGGTAGCGGGCCAGGCCGTTCAGGTTGTCCGCGAGCGTCTGGCGGATGAAGGCAGGCGTGGCGTGCCCGGGCTCGCCGATGGATAGATTGATGGCCTGCAGGTCCGGGTTGGGCGTCACGCCGCCCAGCAGTTCCCGGAGCTTCTGGAAGGGGTAGGACTGGAGTTGGCTCAGGCGTGGGTTCATGAGGGGTGCTGGGCCCGGTTACCATGTGGGAAAGGAATGATTATATATGTCGGTCAGCCCCCGCCTTGCCCCCTTCAGCCTGCTGCTGGCCGCCAGCATCTGGGGCCTGGTCTGGTACCCTTTTCGTCTGCTGGAAGCGGCAGGCCTGTCCGGCAGCCTGGCCTCCCTGCTGACCTATGGCCTGGGCATCCCGCCCCTGCTTTTCTGGGCTCGCCTGGGCGGCTGGCGCGCCCCTTCGGGCCAATGGGGCTGGCTCCTGACCCTGGCTTTGAGCGCGGGCTGGACCAATGTGGCCTATGTCCTGGCGGTGATCGACGGCCAGGTCATGCGGGTCATGCTGCTGTTCTATCTGGCGCCTCTGTGGACCGTGTTGTTTGCCCGGCTGCTCCTGGGGGAAAGGGCAGGTCCCTGGGGTTGGGCCATCATCGCCCTGGCCCTGGCCGGGGCTTATGTCATGCTGGGCTGGCCCCGGGAGGCAGGTTGGCAATGGCCCCTGCCCGCCAACCATGCAGAATGGCTGGGCCTGAGCGCCGGTGTGGCCTTTGCCTTGACCAATGTGTCCTCCCGCGGCGGCCGGCAAATCCCCATCCAGACCCGATCCCTGTGGACCTTCATCGGTGTGGGCGCCGTGGCCCTGGCCTGCATGGGCATGGAAGGCAGGCCGGTGGCGGCCATGGCCTACCTGGACGTGGCGAACTGGGGAATCGTGGTGGGCGTCAGCCTGGTCCTGCTCCTGGCCACCTTCGCCATCCAGCACGGCCTGGCCTGGACCGCGGCCAACCGGGCCATCGTCATCATGCTGTTCGAACTGGTGGTGGCCGCCCTGTCCAGCCAGTGGCTGGCGGGCGAGCACATGGATGCCCCGGAGTGGATAGGGGGTGGCATGATCGTGGCCGCCACTCTGTTTTCCATGAAACTGAAGTTGCGGCATGCGTGAAACCTGGAATGCGGGACGCGGGGGAGACGGTTCATGGGTCGGCGCGGCATGGGATGCCCGCCCGGGGAGGACCCGCCGCGTTCTGAACGATGCCTGGTGCGTCATGCAGATCGTCCGGACCTCCGCGCGCCACTTCGAGGGCACGCGGGTAGCTTGTCGGCCCGTGCCAGGTTCGTCCGCCAGACGGGCCGCGATCTAGCCTATCGGGCAGGGCTCAGTCGTCCTCGCGCGCGGGCCTGTAGTCGGCCGCGAGCCTCTGCTGCACCTGCGGGGGTACAGCCTCGTAGTGGCTGAATTCCAGACTGTAGGCCCCCTGTCCCCCCGTCAGGGACTTGATGCGCGACTGGAAATTGTCGAGTTCGGCCAGGGGGGCCAGCCCCAGCAGGGTCTGCATGCCGCCCCGGCCGGACTGATGGCCGGTGATCTGGCCCCGGCGTCCGGACAGATCGCCGCTCACGTCGCCGATGTTGGCCTCCGGCGTGGTCAACTCGATGCGTACGAAGGGCTCCAGGATGATGGGGCGGGCATTGGCGGCCGCTGCACGGAAGGCCATGCGTCCGGCGGTGACGAAGGCGATCTCCTTGCCATCCACCGGGTGGGTCTTGCCGTCGAAGACGGTGACGCGGATGTCCTGCATGGGATAGCCCCCCAGGCCACCGGTCTGCATGGCCTGGCGCACCCCCTTTTCCACGGCGGGGATGAAGGTGCCCGGGATGACCCCCCCCTTGACCGCGTCCACGAACTCGAAACCCGCGCCTCGCTGCAGGGGTTCTATGCGCAGGAAGACCTCTCCGAACTGGCCGGCGCCGCCGCTTTGCTTTTTGTGCCGGTGGTGTCCCTCCGCCGTCTGGGTGATGGTCTCGCGGTAGGGGATGGAAGGCGGATGCGTATCCACTTCCAGACGGAACTGTTCCCGCATCCTTTCCAGGACGGTGGCCAGATGGGTCTCCCCCAGACCCCGGATCACCGCCTCGTGCGTGGAGGGATCGTGGTCCACATGCAGGACCGGGTCTTCGATGCGCAGCCTGTGCAGCACGTCGGAGAGCTTGTCCACATCGGACTTCTTCCTTGGCCGCACCGCCAGGCCAAAGACGGCATGCGGAAATTCCAGGGGGCGCATGTGGATGTGGTCGTCTTCGGGCGCATCGTGCAGCACCGAGTCATAGGCCAGCTCATCCACCTTGGTGATGGCGCAGAAGTCACCCGGGATGCAGGCTTCCACGGGCTCCAGCTTCCTGCCCTGGAGACGGTAGAGGTGAGCAACCCTGAAAGGCTTGCGCGACTCGCCAATGTAGAGCTGGGTGTCCGGTGTGAGCGTGCCCTGATGCACGCGGAAGACGGCTGTACGCCCCACATAGGGGTCCATCTCCACCTTGAAGACATGGGCCAGCACATGCCTGTCCGGGTCCGGCTCGGCCACCAGGGGCTTGGCGGCCTCGCCCTCGCCCCGCACGAACAGGGGGGGGTTGCCTTCGCCTGGATGCGGCAACAGCCTGACGATGATGTCCAGCAGTTCGGGTATTCCCGTGCCCAGGCGGGCGGAGGTGAAACATACGGGTACCAGGTGGCCTTCGCGCAGGGCCTTTTCGAAGGGTGCGTGCAGGTCTTCCACGGGCACGTGGCCCTGCTCCAGATAGAGGGCCATGAGGTCTTCGTCCACTTCCACCACCTGATCGACGAGGGCCTCGTGGGCGGCCTTTACCCCAAGGAAATCGGCATCGCCGCTGGGGTTGAAGAAACAGTCCGTCACGCGGGAACCGCCGTCCGCGGGCAGGTTGACGGGCAGGCACTCCTGGCCGAAGGCGGTCTGGATGTCGGCCAACAGAGCGGGCAGATCCACGTCCGGGGCATCCATCTTGTTGACGATGACCATACGGCACAGTTTGCGGGTCTGGGCCCAGTGCATCATGCGGTGCGTGGTGAGCTCGATGCCCTTCCTGGCATCGATGACCACCGCCACGGTTTCCACCGCATCCAGGGCGGTCATGGCCTGGCCCATGAAGTCCGGATAGCCCGGGGTATCCAGCAGATGGATGCGACAGCCCGCGTGTTCCAGATGGGCCACTGCCACCTGGATGGAATGCTGGTGTGTCTTCTCCAGCGGGTCGTAGTCGCAGACCGTGTCGCCGCGTTCGATGCTGCCCGCCGTGGCGATGGCGCCACTCCGGGCCAGGAGAGCCTCTACCAGAGTGGTCTTGCCCGCCGCGCCATGGCCCACCAAGGCCAGGGTACGGATGTGTTCCAGGGTCTCTATGCGCATGGCAGCCTCACCGGTTGAAAACTAGCGGTAGCGTCCTACTTCGCGGGAACCCCGTCAATTAGCGTGCGCACCCTACTGTCCCGGCAGGATGAAGCAAACACGCAACGCCTCCGACCGAGGGGCCCGCGACCCGACATGCAGGGAGTTGTCCTGACAATCCATATATTAGAGAATACTTATGACACTGGTGCTCTTGCTTACGTCCGTAAGCATTATCAGTGTTGTCTCCTCCATCCTCCTCTTAGGTGGATTTGCCCGGTCACCCGACCGGGCTTTTTTTTGTGAGGTGGATTGGTTGGTCTGGACCGGTCCGGTTTCTGCGATCTGCATACCCATGCACAATCCGGCGTCCGTCCACCTGGATGCGGGTTACAAGATGCTCGATGTCGCGACCTGGCTGCTCCTCTCCGGGGCCGCCCTCCTGGCCGGAGGGCTCAATGCCCTGGCCGGGGGTGGCACCTTCCTGACCTTCCCCGCCCTGGTGTGGGCAGGGGTGCCACCGATCCAGGCCAATGCCACCAGCGCCCTGGCGGTCTGCCCCGGCTATTTCGGCAGCGTGCTGGGGTTTTGGCGCGAACTGGCGGAGGTGCCCCGCGGTCTTCTGTGGCGGGAAATGTCGATCAGCGCCCTGGGTGGGGTGAGCGGGGCCCTGCTCCTGCTGTTCACCCCGCCCCGTGTCTTTGCCGCTGTGGTGCCCTGGCTGCTGTTGCTGGCCACCCTGTTGTTCGCGGCCGGTCCGCGTCTGCTGCGCTGGTGTCGCGGCGAAGGTGGTTCACGCGTCTGGCGTCCGCCGGGCCTGTTGCTGGTCACCACGTACGGCGGTTATTTCAATGGTGGCGTGGGCATCCTGCTGCTTGCCCTGTACCCGCTGGTGGGGGAATCGCGTCTGCATACGGCCAATGCGCTCAAGAATCTCAATTCGGCGGTCCTGTCGGTGGTTTCGGTGCTGGCCTATGCCCTGGGAGGGGCCATCGTCTGGCCACCGGCCCTGGCGATGGCCCTGTTTGCCACACTGGGTGGCTGGGCCGGGGCACGCCTGGTCCGCTGCCTGCCGGTGGCCTGGGTGCGTGCCCTCGTCATCCTTGTCGGCCTGGGCATGAGTGGCCTGTTCTTCACACGTGGCGTGTAGGGTGCGGGGAGCATGCATGCAACGGGGCAATCGCGGCGCGTGAGGCACCACGTGCAGGGACCACGCGGTACAGGCCCTCCGCTTCTGAAGATTCCTCACGGCGTTCGGAGAATGACAAGCCACGGATGTTTGCCGCATTCGGATGGACCGGCCTCGGGTGCTTGCTGCGTTCGGATTGAGCGGCCTCGGTTTGCCCAGGGTACTCGGAAGGGCGGAGCTCGGATGCTTGCTGTGCCGGAAGGGCAAATCCAGGATGGACCGGCGGCTGCCTGTGGCACTTGGCACATGCCGAGACGCCCTCAGGAGGAGTGAACCGCGTGCCGCCGGAACGCCCGCCAGAGCGCGAGGTCGTAGGCAATCTTTAACACCCCGCAGGCCACCAGTGGCGCGGCCATCCATCCGGCGGCAAACAGCGCGCCACCGATGGCCGGGCTGGCGGCGGCCGCCAGGCTCCTCGGTACGGTGGTGAAGCTTGCCGCCGCGACGCGCTCGGCCGGCGTCACCACCGCCATCACCAAGGCCGAGCGTGTCGGGACGTCCATCTGCGACAGGGCGCTGCGCAGGAACAGCAAGGCGAGTGCCACCGGCAGGCTGTCGGCGAAGGCGGCGAGGATCAGGCAGACACTCGACGGGAGGTGCGTATACACCATCGTGTTGACGAGGCCGATGCGACGCGCGATCCAGGGTGCGGCGAGTTGGGAGGCGGCCGAGAGCAGGCCGGACCAGAAGAAGAACCGGCCCGCGGCGGTGAGAGAGAGGTCGAAACGCTCGAACAGCCACAGCGCCAGCAGCGTGTGTACCAGCAGACCGCCAGCAAAGGCGTCGACCGAGAACAGCGCCGCCAGGCGGATGACGATGGCGCGAGAAGGCCCCAGGGGCGTGGGTGGCACCACCTGCCCGTGAACCGGGTGGTCAGGCAGTTCGCGGTAGAGGAAAAAGAGCGTGATGCCGGCCATCCCGTAGGCGACGAACATGAGGCGCAACGCATCGAGTTCGGCCATGCCGGCATCCGTCAGGGCTTGCGGGATGCTCGCCGCCAGCGCGCCCGCCGCCGCACAGAAGGCGCCAACGAAGGTATAGCGCGCGAAGAGGTGCGTAATTGCCTCGCCATGCGCCGATTCGGCCAGACGGGCGTGCTCCAGCGGTATGAAAACGCTGACGTCGCCGGAACCGGGATTCATCGTGCCGGCGAAGGCGACGAGCAGCAATGGCCAGAAGTCCGTGAGACCGGCCAGCAGCAGGCCGGTCCCGCACATCAGCCACGTGGCGGCGAGCAGTAGCCTGCGTGGCGCGCAGCGATGTCCCCACCGGCCGACCGCCAGGGAGGCCAGTGCCGAGCCGAGCAGGGTGACGGTACTGATCAGCCCGACCTCCCACCTGCCCAGTCCCAAGGCCAGCAGGTAGACTGGCAGCAGGATGGCCACGAAGCCGTCGGCGAAGGACCGCAGCGCACGGCCGAAAAGCAGCAAACGCGCCTCGGGCGCCACGCCGGCGGGCAGCAGCATCACTTCCGGCCGGGTGGGCGTGCGGGACCAAGGACGTACGGCTTCGTTTCGAAGGGCATGAGGCCACTCAAACCAGATAGCTGCGTGCGAGACCGATGGCGGCGCAGACGCCAAGCACTTTCATGATGTCCTGCCTGTACTTCCACAAGGCGATGAAGGCCGCCACCGAGATCAGTGCATGCAGCCACTCGAACCTGCCGGAAAACGGCGCGGTCTCCGTGGCGTCGGGAAAGATCACGTGCCAGCCGAAAAAGAGGGCCAGGTTAAGGATCACGCCCACCACGGCGGCAGTGATGCCGGTGAGCGGTGCGGTGAACTTCAGATTGCCGTGCGTGGATTCCACGAAGGGCGCGCCGGCCAGGATGAACACGAAGCTTGGCAGGAAGGTGAAGAAGGTGGCTACCGAGGCACCCGCGAAGCCAGCCAGCGCCAAGGCGTCGGGCCCGTAGATCTCCTTGGTCCAGGCGCCGACGAAGCCGACGAAGGACACCACCATGATGAGCGGCCCCGGCGTGGTCTCGCCCAAAGCCAGACCATCGATCATCTGCGCGCCGGTCAGCCACTGATGGTGTTCGACACCGCCCTGGTAGAGATAGGGCAGCACCGCGTAGGCACCACCGAAGGTAACCAGTGCCGCCTTGGTGAAGAACTCGCCCATGTTCCGCAGCACCGGGTGGTCCAGCAAGGCCATGGCCGCGACCCATATCGCCAGCGCCACCAGCAGGAGCATGAGGAGATACGACCAGCGAAAGCGCGTATGGGAGATGGGCGGGGTGTCGTCGTCGATGAGGGCCGGCCCGTAATTCCTGTGCGCAGCGGCATGTCCCCCACCGATCTTGAACCTGTCCGGAGCCACCTTGCCTCCGATGAAGCCGAGGATGCCGGCGGCGATGACGATGTAGGGGAAAGGCACGTGGAAGACGAAGATCGCGATGAAGGATAGGGCGGCCAGCACCCACAGGATGCCGCTCTTCAGCGCGCGCGTGCCGATGCGCCAGGCGGCGAACACCACGATGGCCACCACCGCCGGTTTGAGGCCATCGAACACCCCCTGCACGAAGGCGATGTCGCCGAAGGCCAGGTAGATGTAGGTCAGCGCCGCGAGGATGAAGAGGGAAGGCAGCACGAACAGTACGCCGGCAACGACGCCACCCCAGGTACGGTGAAGCAGCCAGCCGATATAGATGGCGAGCTGCTGGGCCTCGGGGCCGGGCAGCAGCATGCAGTAGTTGAGTGCGTGCAGGAAGCGATGCTCGGAGATCCAGCGGCGCTTCTCCACCAGCTCCTGGTGCATGATGGCAATCTGCCCGGCGGGACCGCCAAAGCTGATGAAGCCGAGCTTCAGCCAGTAGAGGAAGGCCTCCCCGAACGATGGGTGGGCAGGCCGGACCGGTGGCGGGGCGTTCATGTGTTCTCGTCCTCATAACTCTGACGCAGCCAGTCAAAGATTTCACACGCGCGGGCAAGCAGTGTGTCGTCGTCGGGTTCGGAAGCGCGCAGGCCGGCGAGCAGCGATTCGATGCCCGGCGCCTCGGCGACCGGGAGTCCCCCCGCATCCAGGCAATGCACCAGCTCGCCCAGCCGCGCCAGCGCGGGGTGGGAATCGAGCCCGAAGCTTGCCAGCAGTGTCTCGAAGGTGACCCGGGTACCCACATGGCTGAAGGTGGCACCGTCGAAATCGAAGCCGAGCCAGTCAGCGCGGCAGTCGGCGGGGCTGGTCAGCCAGACGATGCGCGCATCCGCATCGATGTAACGCCGGATCAGCCAGGCCGAGGCGAGTCGGTCCACCCACGGACGGGCGCGCGTGGCCCAGGTCCGGCCCTGAAACGCGGTACGCTGCAACCTTGGAATCTCCGCCTGACAGGTGGTCGGCTCGTCGGGAGACATGCGCCGGGTGAGCGTGTCGCGCAGGTCGTCCAGCAGACCCAGGGTCTGCCGCTGGGCCTCGCCGGGAAAGTAATCGGTGCGCATCACCTGCTCGAAGCGTCGCATGAGCGACTGCAGCCTACGCCCGGCAAGCGCTTGATCCATGCATGCCAGGGTACGCCCGAATTCCTTGATCTCGGCGGCGACGCGGGCGTACTCCTCGCCACGGTCGAACAGCGTGCGCAATGCGGCTTCCTGGGCCTCGTCACATGCCGATAGCCTATAGACCTCGCCGCTGCCGCCTGCTTCCAGCGCCTGTGCCGCCACCTCGTCCAGCGCCGTGGCACTGTCTGCCGAATCGGGCAGTAGATAGACCCCATCGCGCAGCGTCGCGCAGCCCAGCGCCTTGACGGAACGCCAGACGCGCATGCGACCGGTCGATGCCTTGGTGGGCAGACTGACGAACAGGGCAAGAAAGTACACGCTCGGGCTCCTTTTTCAGCAAGATGCAATGTATGAAATATATTATACATATTGTTATATATGAAACATATTTTCTGCGTGCCGGCTGTTTTTGTGGGCCGACACGTGGGCGTCGCCGACGCAGGCGCGGCGGGCTGCGCGCGGTGCGCCGTGGGAAAGCGGGGCGGGTCCGTACATCGGCACGATGCGGTCGCGCGGAGCCCGGCAACCTTTCGTTTTGCGGGCGCACTGGGGACAATCCCTCCCACCACATCGCTTGCGCCCGGAAACAGCATGTCCCAGCCCCTTTGGTATCTGCGCCAGCAGGACCGCGTGATCGGCCCCTTCCCCGTGCCGCAGATCCGGGAGGCCTTGCGCAATGGGGAGATCACCCCGGACTGGTTGATCAGCCTGGACCAGGAGGACTGGCTCAGCATCCGGGAAAGCGGACAGTTCGACGACCTGGAGGGGTCCGTTCCGCCCGCCGCGGATGCCGAACACCAGCTCTGGCTGCAGGAGAGGCAGCAGGCCCGGGAGCGCTGGCTGGGCGAGGGGGCGGGCATCGACATGGCCCAGCCCCAGGACCTGGACAGGCAACGCCAGGCGCAACAGGCCCTGGCCCAGGACCTGGCACGGACCGATGCCCTCCTGCGGATCGGACGGGAGCGCCGGCCTCCACTGCGCGCGGGCCTGCTGGCCCTGCTCGTGCTGGTGGGCAGCATCTATCTCATCTGGCAGGGTCAGAAAGGCCGGACGGACATCGAGACGGGCATCGATCTCAAGGCCCAGTGCAATGCGCCGCTGGCCGAGGCGGTGAACTGGGATGCCTGTGACAAGCGGGGTCTCGTGGCGCCCGGCGTGGTGGCGCGCAATGCGCGCATGGCGCGCATCAATCTGGAAGGCGCGCAAATGGCGGGTGCGGACCTGAGTTATGGCAACCTGGTGGGTGCCAATCTGCGCAATGCGGATTTGCAGGGCCTGCGCCTATCCGGTGCGGACCTGACGGGGGCGGACCTCAGCGGCTCGGATCTGACCCGCGCGGACCTGCGTTACGCGGTGCTGCGTCATGCCTTTCTGAACGGCGTGCGTCTGCGGGAGACGCAACTGGGCAACGCGGTCTGGTCCGACGGACACGTCTGCCCTGCCGAGGCGGTGGGCGGCTGCCCATGAGCGACACCCCCCACCTGATTCGCTCCCGGGATAACCCCACCTTCAAGGCCCTCGCGGAACTGGCGCGCAGCCCACGCGCGCGCCGCCGGACCGGCCAGACCCTGCTGGATGGCGAGCATCTGCTGCAGGCGGCCCTGGACGCAGGCCATGTCCCCGACCTCCTGATCCTGGCGCAAGGCTGTGTACCCGCGCTGCGCCGGAAATGGGTGCGAACACTTGCGGGTACCCCCGTCCTGGAGTTGACACGCGGCCTGTTTGCGGCGCTCACGCCGCTGGAAACTCCCAGTGGTCTGCTGGCGCGTATCCCCGTTCCGGCTGGCCGGACGGACAGGGCAGGGGATCTGCCAGAGGGTCTGCTGTTGCTGGAAGATATCCAGGACCCCGGCAATCTCGGGGCCATCCTGCGGGTGGCAGCCGCCGCCGGCATGGCGCGGGTATGCCTGTCGCAGGGCTGCGCCGAGGCCTGGTCGCCCAAGAGCCTGCGGGGTGGACAGGGGGCCCAGTTCCAACTGGCCCTGCGGGAAGGCGTGGATCTGGTGGCCGAGGCCAGGGCCTTCGCCGCCCCGGTCCATGCCGGTCTGCCGGGAGATGGAACCAGTCTGTTCCAGCTGGACCTGCGCGGGCGGGTGGGTTTTGCCTTCGGCAACGAAGGCGCGGGGCTGAGCGCGGAGCTGCAGGCCGTCTGCACCCCTTTTTCCATCCCCATGCGCGCGCGTGTGGAATCCCTCAACGTGGCCACCGCCGCCGCCGTCTGCCTGTTCGAGCGCCTGCGTCAGATTTCCTGATGCGGCGGTGGCGGCAGGGACTGTTTGATGAGCGCGGCGATCTCCTCCACCGAGCGATGCGTGCTGTCCACCACGGGTACCCCGGCCGCATGCAGGCGCACGGCCGCCTCGTGCAATTCCCGGCGGCAGGTCTCCAGGGTGGCGTACCGGCTGCCGGGGCGGCGCTCTTCGCGGATCTGCGCCAGACGCTCCGGGGCCAGGGTCAGGCCCCACAGTTTGCCCAGATGGGGGTGCAGTAGGGGAGGCAGGCCGGGCCTGTCGAAATCGTCCTGGGTCAGGGGGTAGTTGGCCACCCGCAGGCCGTACTGCATGGCCATGTACAGCGAGGTAGGGGTCTTGCCGCTGCGTGACACGCCCGCCAGGATCAGGTCGGCCACGGCATATTTGCCCGGGTTCAGGCCATCGTCCGCATCCAGGGTGAAATTCACCGCGTCCATGCGCGAGTGGTAGGCCCCAAGATCCTGCATGCCATGCGCACGGCCGCGCCGGGGCTGCGGTGCTGCCCCGAGCTCCGATTCCAGCATGCCGAGAAAGTGGCCGTAGATATCCATGACCAGGGCGTCGCAGGTCTTCAGCAGTTCACGTGCGCTGGGGTCGGTGAGGGTCGCCACCACCAGGGGATGCCGGCCACATTCCCGCGCGGTGGTGTCGATCCGCGTCACTGCCGCACGGATCTTGTCCAGGGAATCGATGAAGGGCAGGTTGTGGATCTGGAAATGCTGGCCGCTGAACTGGGACAGCAGGCTCTTGCCTATGACCTCGGCGGTGAGGCCGGTATGGTCGGAGATGAAAAACACGGGGCGGCTGGACGGCATGGCCTCGACGCGGTGGGACAGGACGGGGTGGGGCGGCCACTATAGCCCCGGCCCGCTGCCAGGGCCAGTCACGAGGCACGCGCCGCTGGGGGGCCTGCCGCCCCGCCGGCTTCGGCGTAATACCGCTCCATGATGTCGATGAAGCCCCGGGCCTGGGGCGAGGTGAAGCGGCCCTTGCGCAGCACCAGACCATAGCCCCGCTGGGGAAAGTATTCCGTGAGGGGGATGCGAGCCAGCTTCTCGTCAGCGGTGAGGCAGATGTCGGTGACGATGGAGATGCCCAGGCCCAGTTCCACGTATTTCTTGATCACCTCCCAGCCGCCTGCCTCCAGGGTCACGCGAAAGGTGAGGTTGTGCTGCTGGAACACGTATTTGACGATGCGCCAGGTGGACAGGTGGCTGGGGGGCAGGATCAGGCCGTACCGGCTCACGTCCTCCAGGCTGACCTTTTCCCCGGCCCGGTCCTGGACCGCCAGGGGGTGATCCAGCGGGGTGATAAGCATGGGATCGAAGGTCACCACCGGCTTGTATTCGATGTCTTCGGGTACATCGAGCATGGAACCCACGGCAAAGTCGATCTCGTCGGCCCGCAGCATCTTGAGTCCGTCCCGGCCGGTGACGTTGTGCATCTTCAGGCTCACCCCGGGGTAGGCCGCCACAAAGCGCCGCACCGGCTCCGGCAGGATGTAGAGGATGGTGGATTCCCCTGCGCCGATGTTCAACTCGCCGGAGTCGATCTTACCGAACTGGGCGGCGAAGTTCTCGTGCAGGCGGTCGATGCCTTCCACCAGGGGGTCCGCCAGCTGGTAGAGCACCTCCCCTTCCGGTGTGAGCTTCAGGCTGGGACCGCGACGCTCGAACAGGGTGACCCTCAATTCCCGCTCCAGGGCCTGGATCTGCAGGGATACGGAGGGCTGGGAGAGGAACAGCTTATCCGCCGCGCGAGAGATGCTGCCGCTGCGCACCACCTGGGTGAAGGCGCGCAGCTGCTTCAGGCGACTGTTCTTGTAGTAGAGCGGGGGGACCGCGGCCATGAGCACCTCCGGCGGAGGGGTATATTATTGAATAGACAAATAAACAAAATTGAAACAATTGCAAGTATCAATGATTGAATAATTTATAGACTGGAAAAAGGAATTATGAAGACCTTTTGATCCCGAGCCATCCTTGAGCTGCCACCTATCGTCGGGGAGTTGACGGAGAGACCGATGAGTAGCCTGATCTACGCTGGTGTGTTCATGGCCTTGTTGGGTTTGATGCTGGCCTGGATGCTGGCCATGGCCAACCGGCGTCTTCATGTCTTCGAGGATCCACGCATCGACCGGGTGGAAGAGATGCTGCCCAGGTCCAACTGTGGCGCCTGCGGCACTGCCGGCTGCCGCAACTTCGCCGAGGAGTTGGTGGCCGGCCGCATCGAGCCGGCCCGGTGCACGGTCAACACCATGGATGCCAACGTCTTCATCGCCAGGTTCCTGGGGGTGGACCCGGGCAAGATGGAAAAGCGGGTGGCCCGGCTGGCCTGTGCCGGCGGCCACCATGTGGCCCGCATGCGGGCCCGCTACGAAGGCCTGGGGACCTGCCGTGCCGCGGCGGTGGCCGGCGGTGGAGGCAAGGCCTGTGCCTGGGGCTGCCTGGGCCTGGGGGATTGCGAGACGGTCTGCGACTTCGATGCCATCACCATGAACCCGTTCAGCCTGCCCGTGGTGGACGCAGACAGGTGCACGGCTTGCGGTGATTGCATTGAGGTCTGCCCCAAGGACCTGTTTTCCCTGCAGCCCATTTCCCACCAGTTGTGGGTGGCCTGCAAGAACCGGGCGGATGGCGACACCGCCGAACTGCAATGCGAAGTGGCCTGCACCGCCTGTGGCAAGTGCGTGGCCGATGCCCCCGCCGGCCTCATGCGTCTGGAGCGGGAACTGGCGGTCATCGATTACGCCAGGAATGACCTGGCCACCCCCCTGATCATCGAGCGCTGTCCCACCGGTGCCATCGTCTGGCTGGAGAGGCATGAGGCGAAGAAGGGACGTGGGGCCAAGCGCATCCTGCGCACCACCCCTTTGCCGCTGGAAAGTGGCGCATAGACCCATGCCGGATCTCGGGAGCGAGAGGAGAAACCTCATGATCAAGGAGTTATTGCACAGGCACCTGCTGGGCATCGATGCCAAGAGGAAGACCCAGGAGGTGAGATATCCGGGGGTGCGCGACGCCATCGACGGCAACACTGCGGTCATCCTGGTAGAGCGGGAAGCCTCCGACGCCGCCGGCGCCTACCCCATCACCCCCTCCACGCAGATGGGCGAATACTGGGCCGAGTCCGCCGCCGCCGGGCATGTGAACACGGCCGGCCGCCCCCTGATCTTCGTTGAGCCGGAGTCCGAGCACGCCGCCGCCGGGGTTACGGCCGGCATGGCCATGGCCGGTCTGCGCGCCACCAACTTCTCCTCCGCCCAGGGCGTGGCCTTCATGCACGAATCCCTCTACGGCGCCGTGGGCAAGCGCCTGCCCTATGTGCTCAACCTGGGTTGCCGCGCCATCACCAAGGCCACCCTGAATGTGCACTGCGGCCATGATGACTACCACTGCGTGGACGACACCGGTTTCATCCAGGTCTTCGCCAAGAACGCCCAACAGGCGGCCGACCTGAACATGATCGCCCGCAAGACGGCCGAACTGTCCCTCACCCCCGCCATCGTCGCCATGGACGGCTTTCTTACCACCCACCTCATCGAACCCGTGCTGGTGCCCGAGCGGGCCTTCGTGGAGGAATACCTGGGCCGGGCGGACGACATCATCGCCACCCCCACTCCCGCCCAGGAGATGATCTACGGGCCCAGGCGTCGCCGTGTACCCGTCATCTGGGACGTGGATGCTCCCATGGTGTCCGGCGCGGTGTCCAACCAGGACGCGTACATGCAGACCGTGGCGGCCCAGCGTCCTTATTTCTTCCGGCATATCCCGGAGATCATGGACCGCTGCATGGCGGAGTTCAACGAGCTTTCCGGGCGCCGTTACGACCGGGTGGAGACCTACCGTTGCGAGGATGCGGACTACCTCATCCTGGGTCAGGGCAGCATGTGCGTGCAGGCCGAGGCCGTGGCCGACTGGCTGCGTCAGGAAAGGAAGATCAGGGTGGGGGTGGTGAACATGACCCTGTTCCGCCCCTTCCCGGGCGACGTGCTGGGCCATGTGCTCAAGGGCCGCAAGGGCGTGGCCGTGCTGGAGCGCACCGATCAACCCATGTCCGAGGACCTGCCGCTGATGCGGGAAGTGCGAGCCTGCGTGACGAAATGTCTGGAGAACGGCGGTGCCGAAGGGGATACACCCTATACCGGCTACGCCAGCTATGCCTCCGCCAGGGATATGCCCCGCCTGTACTCCGGCTGCTACGGCTTGGGTTCCCGGGATCTGCAGCCCGAGGGGCTCATCGCCGCGGTGGAGAACATGCTGCCCGGTGGCGCCAGGCGCCCGTTCTATTACCTGTCCGTGGATTTCGCGCGGGAGCGGCCTGCCAACCCCAAGCAGGAGATCCGCCAGCAGGAACTCCTGGCGGCCTATCCCCGCATCCAGTCGATGGCCCTCAAGGGTTCCGTGAACCCCAACCTGCTGCCCGAGAAGGCCATCGCCGTGCGCATGCACTCCGTGGGCGGCTGGGGCGCGGTGACCACCGGCAAGAACCTGGCCATGACCCTCTACGAGTTGCTGGGCTGGGACATCAAGGCCAACCCCAAGTACGGTTCCGAAAAGAAGGGCATGCCCACCACTTATTATCTGTCGGCGGCCCCCGAGCCCATCCGCATCCACTGCGAATACACCCACGTGGACGTGGTGCTGTCTCCGGACCCCTCCGTGTTCGGCCACACCAATGCGGTCTCCGGCCTGGCCAAGGGCGGCGTGTTCATCATCCAGAGCAACCTGGGCAGCCCAGAGGCCGTGTGGGCCAGCTTCCCGGTACACGCCCAGAAATTCATCGCCGACAACGGCATCCGGGTGTATTACCTGGATGCCTTCAAGATCGCCCGGGAAGAGGCCAGCAACCCGGATCTGCAACTGCGCATGCAGGGCAACGTCTTCCAGGGCGCCTTCTTCCGCGCCTCCGATGTCATGCAACGGGCCGGCCTGGAAGAGGAGGGACTGTTCGCCGCCATAGCAAAGCAGCTCACCGCCAAGTTCGGCAAGAAGGGCAAGCGGGTAGTGGAAGACAATCTGCGTGTGGTGAAGCGCGGTTATCAGGAAATCCACGAAATCCCTGCCCAGGTAAAGAAGGTCGGCACCCGCCAGGCCATGGTGCGGACCGCACCCAGCCTGCCGGTAATGCTCAGGCAGCAGCCCGAAAGTGCCGGCGATCAGGGCTTCAAGCCGGCGGACATCCACCGCTTCTGGGAGAGCACCGGCAGCTTCTACGCCACCGGTCAGGGCTCCGACAACCTGGTGGACCCCTTCATGGGGCTGGCCCTGATCCCCGCCGCCACCGGCGTGTTCCGGGACATGACCCAGATACGCTTCGAACACCCGGAATGGATCGCCGAGAACTGCACCGCCTGTGGCAACTGCTACACCGAGTGCCCGGATTCCGCCATCCCCGGCCTGGTGTCCGACGTGGCCGACATCCTCAACACCGCTGTGCAGAAGATCGAGCTGGGCGGCCGACCCACCCGCTTCCTGCGCAAGGCCGGCCGTACCATCGAGAAGAAGCTGCGCGCCAAGCTGTATGCGGATGACAAGCCTGCCGACGGTCTGGACGTGCGCGCCCTGCTGGAACTGGCCTGTGCCGAGGCCTTTGCCGAAGACCCGGCTCAGGGCGAGGACCGGGAGCGGCTGGCTGGCGAGTTCGAACTGCTGAAGGAGGCCCTGGACGGCTTCAAGTTCGCCGCCACCAAGCCCTACTGGACCACCCGGGAGAAGAAGGCCAAGGGCGCCGGCGGCCTGTTCTCCATCACCGTGAACCCCTATACCTGCAAGGGCTGCAAGCTCTGTGTGGAGGTGTGCGAGGACGACGCCCTGCGCATGGTCACCCAGACCACGGAATCCATCGAGGTGTTGCGCCGCGACTGGAAATTCTGGCTGGACCTGCCCAGCACCCCCGCCAAGTTCAGCCGCATCGACGACCTGGACGAGAAGATCGGCGCCCTGGAGACCCTGCTGCTGGACAAGCGCAACTACGCCTCCATGGCCTGCGGCGACGGCGCCTGCCTGGGCTGCGGCGAGAAGACCGCCATCCACCTGTTCACCGGCACCGTCACCGCCCTGATGCAGCCCCGGGTCCGGGCCTTCGTGGAGAAGATCGACGGCCTGGTCATGGGCCTGGAAAAGCACATCCGCATGAAGCTCACCGAGAGCGTGGACTTCACCGACACCCGCGCCGTGCTGGAGGCGGTGGACGCCAACCAGGGGCATGACCTGACCCTCGCGGCCCTGTCCCAGCAGCTTTCCGCCCGCGGCGCCGGCCAGCCCATCGATTCCCTGTGGCTCAAGTGGGCCACCCAGTTGCTGGAGAAGCTGAAGGACCTGCGCTGGCGCTACGTGGAAGGTCCCACCAAGCGGGGCCGTGCCGAGATGGGCATTGTCAACTCCACGGGCTGCACTTCCGTGTGGGGCTCCACATTCCCCTACAACCCCTATCCCTTCCCCTGGACCTCCCACCTGTTCCAGGACTCCCCCTCCGTGGCCCTGGGACTTTTCGAGGGACACATGGCCAAGATGGCCGAAGGCTTCAAGGCCGTGCGCATGGCCGAGATTGAACTGGAGAAGGGCTACAGGCCGGAAGAGCAGGACGGCTTCTTCACCCACTTCACCTGGGAGCGGTTCAGCGACGAGGAATGGAAGCTGTGCCCACCCGTGGTGGCCATCGGCGGCGACGGCGCCATGTACGACATCGGCTTCCAGAACCTGTCCCGGGCCCTCATGACCGGCAAGCCCGTCAAGATCCTGGTGGTGGATACCCAGGTGTATTCCAACACCGGCGGCCAGGCCGCCACCTCCACCTTCGTGGGCCAGGTCGCGGACATGTCGCCCTACGGCAAGGCCATGCGCGGCAAGCAGGAGGTGCGCAAGGAGATGAGCCTCATCGGTATGGCCCACCGCACCAGCTACGTGCTGCAAAGCGCCATCTCCAGTCCCACCCACCTCATCGAGGGCTACATCGAGGGCCTCAACTCCCGCCGTCCCGCCCTGTTCAACATCTACGCCGTGTGCCCCGTGGAGCACGGCGTGGGGGACGACCGCTCCGTGGAGCAGTCGCGCATGGCGGTGGAATCCCGGGCCTATCCCCTGTTCCGTTACGACCCGGACCTGGGGATCACCTTCAGCGAGTGCGTGTCCCTGGAAGGCAACCCGGCCCTGGATGAGGACTGGCCCGAGTACACCCTGGCCTACGAGGACGAGGAGGGCGTCGAGCAGAAGATGACGCTGCCCTTCACCTTCGCCGACTTCGCCCTGACGGAAGGCCGCTTCGCCAAGCAGTTCAAGAAGGCCCCGCCGGAGACCTGGAACGACGACATGGTGCTGCTGACGGATTTTCTCAAGCTGGGCGAGGACGAGCGGGAGGGCAAGTTTCCCTACATCTGGGCCGTGGACAAGAAGAACCGCCTGATGCGGGTCATCGTCTCCCAGGAACTGGTGAAGTCCTGCATCGAGCGGCAGAACTTCTGGCAGCAGCTGAAGAACGTGGCCGGCCTGGACCGTCCCGCCGTGGACGAAGAGGCCATCGCCGAGCGGGCCCGGTCCGATCTGGTGCGGAAGATTTCCGCCAGCCTGGCCGCATTGGGTGGCGGTATGGGCGGTGACGTGGCGGCGGATATGCCCATGCCTGCTGCCGGCGCCACCGCCGCGGTGGCCGGCGGCCGTCCCGCTGCCAATGCCGACGGCTACGAGCCGGTGTGGATCGAAACCCCGGAATGCACCGCCTGCGACGAGTGCACCAAGTTGGCGCCCAAGGCCTTCCAGTACAACGACCGGAAGCAGGTGGTGGTGATCAACCCCCAGGGCACCACCTTCGCCAACCTGGTGAAGGCGGCGGAAAAGTGCACGGCTGGCTGCATCCACCCCGGTACGCCCTGGGACATGAACGAACCCGGTGTTGTAAAGCTCGTGGCCCGGGCGGCGAAGCACAACTGAGGGACATCGAGGCATGCGGGACGGTCGAAAAAATCCTTGCTCCAGCACGGAGCCCGTCTTCCTCCTGGGCTGGGGACTTTTCGCTCACCGGTCCATGGCCATGGGGGATGCGGGATGAGGGTGGGGCGTGCGGAGGCGAGGAGGAGAGACAGGGTGGGCCTCTTCCCATTCTGCATGCCGTATTTTCCATTCCTGAATAAGACCTTTCCCCGGGGCATACATCCGGCGGACAACAAGTCCACCGCCACCATACCCATCCGGCGTCTACCCTTTGCCACGCAGTTGACCCTGCCCCTGAACCAGCACATCGGCAAGCAGGCCCTGCCCATGGTGCAGCCAGGCCAGGAGGTGGTACGCGGGCAGCCGATCGCCCGGGCGGATGGCTTCATGTCCGTGCCCCTGCATGCCCCGGCGGACGGGGTGGTGGAGGCCATCGAGCCGCGACCCACGGCCCAGGGGACCTGGATGGACAGCATCGTGTTGCGGGTATTCGACGCTTCCACCCAGGAATACGGATGGGGTGAGCCGCAGGACATGGACGGCCTGACACCCGAAGGGATCGTGCGGGCGGTGTGGGATGCGGGTCTGGTGGGGCTGGGGGGCGCGGCTTTCCCCAGCCATGTGAAGATCACCCCGCCCAAGGAGGGGAGGGTGCACACCCTGGTGGTGAACGGCTGCGAGTGCGAACCCTATCTCACCTGCGACCATCGTCTGATGCTGGAGCTCACCGACGACCTCATCACCGGCATCGGTTATGCCCTGCGGGCCCTGGGGGCGGAGCGGGCGGTCATCGGTGTGGAAGACAACAAGCAGGACGCGGTGGAGGCCATCCGCCGCAAGCTCCCCGAGAACGGTCTTATCGACGTGCAGGCGGTGCGGACCAAGTACCCCCAGGGCGCCGAGAAGATGCTCATACATTCATTGCTGGGCCTGGACGTGCCCACGGGCAAGCGGGCTTCAGAACTGGGCGTGGTGGTGAACAACGTCGGCACCCTGGCCATGATGGGCCGCCTGTTGCCCCAGGGCCATGGCCTCACCGAACGGGTGGTGACGGTGACCGGCCCGGGCATCGCCCGGCCCGGCGACTACTGGGTACCCCTGGGTACCCCCATGCGTCATGTGCTGGACTGGGCCGGGGCCCCCGGGGTGAGCGCCCGGGAGATCATTCTGGGGGGCCCCATGATGGGTCAGGCCGTGGCTTCCCTGGACGTGCCCGTCACCAAGGGGGTGTCCGGCATCCTGGTATTCGACGACCGTCATATTCCCAGCGGGCAGGACCGCCGTGTCCGCCCCTGCATCAAGTGCGGGGAGTGCCTGCGGGTCTGTCCCATGGGCCTGAATCCCTCCATGCTGGGCATGCTGGCGGCCAAGGCGGAGTACGACGCCATGGGCAGCACCTTTCATCTGGGGGACTGCTTCGAATGCGGCTCCTGCACCTACGTGTGTCCCTCCAACATCCCGCTGGTGCAGCAGTTCCGCGTGGCCAAGGCCATCCTGCGGGAACGGGCGGCCTGATTCCTTCGGCGCATCTCAGGGACGCCCCGGCATGTCCAGCCCCCTCACCGAACTGCGTACCGCGCCTCACGTAAAGCGCAACCTCGGCGTGGAACGCATCATGTCGCATGTGGTGCTGGCCCTGCTGCCCATCGCCGCCTTTGCGGTCTGGCAGTACGGCCTTTCTGCCCTGGCCCTGATCATCACCGTCATCGCCAGCTGCCTCCTTACGGAGCGTCTGTGCAATCGCCTGGGCGGCGTGGCCAGCACCCTGTCGGACGGGTCCGCCACCATCACCGGCCTGTTGCTGGCCCTGACCCTGCCCCCGGCCTTCCCTTTGTGGATGGGGGCGGTTGCCGGCTTCATGGCCATCGCCCTGGGCAAGGCCCTTTTCGGTGGTCTGGGCTTCAACGTGCTCAACCCCGCCCTGGTGGGCCGTGCCTTCGTACAGGCGGCATTCCCGGCGGCCATCACCAGCTGGGTGCCGGCCTATGCGCCGGAACGCTTCAGCGCCTTCGTGCCCACCACCTGGACGCTGCCCTTCATGACCCCGCCGGACATCTCGGCCTGGGCCAAGGCGGCGGTGGATGGGTTTACCGGCGCCACGCCTCTGGCGCGCTGGAAGTTCGAGAACGTGCTGACCAGCCCCATCGACTTCCTCAGCGGCGCGGTCACCGCCTCGGCGGGGGAGACCTCCGCCATCCTCATCCTGCTGTGTGGCCTGTACCTGGCGGCCAGACGCTTCCTGGACTGGCGCATTCCGGTGGCGGTACTGGCCAGTGCGGCCCTGACGGCCTGGATCTTCCAGCTGATGGATCCGGTACGCTACCCCGATCCCCTGTTTGCACTGCTCTCAGGTGGTCTGGTGATCGGTGCCATGTTCATGGCCACGGACATGGTTACTTCGCCGGTGACTCCCCTGGGGGTGTGGCTCTATGGCGTCTTCATCGGCGTATTGACCATGATGATCCGCTACTTCGGCGGCCTCACCGAAGGCGTCATGTATGCCATCCTCTTCGGCAATGCCCTGGCCCCCCTCATCGACCGGCTCACCCCCCCCCGGGTGTTTGGTCACCCCCGGCTGTGGAGCCGTTCATGAGCGCGCCGCCGCGACTGGACGCACCCTTGCCCCAGCCTGCCTCCAGCACCGCCATGCTGCGCACCCTGGGGTTGGTGGCCGGCCTCTGTGGCATCCTCATCGTCTCCGCCTATCAGGGCACCCAGGAAGCGGTGACGGCCAACAGGAAGATCGCCCTGGAGCGGGCGGTATTCCAGATCATTCCTGGGGCGCAGCGGGTGGACGAATACTTTGCCACGCGCGGAGGCCTCGTGCCGGCCCAGGGCAATGTCCCGGACGGGGCGGTGAAGTTCTATGCCGCCTACGATACCGCCGGGAAGCTGCGGGGTATCGCCGCCGAGGGGGCAGCCAGGGGCTATGCGGATACCGTGCGGGTGCTTTATGCCTATGACCCGGTTAGACGGGTGATCAACGGCATGGGAGTGATCTACATGCGCGAGACGCCGGGCATTGGCGACAAGATCGCCACCGACTCCGCCTTCCTGCGAAATTTCCAGGCCCTGGACGCCAGTCTGGGCGCCGATCCACAGACCCTGGCCAACACCATCCGGGTGGTGAAACAGGGCAGCAAGCAACATCCCTGGGAGATCGACGCCATTTCCGGTGCCACCATCACGTCCAAGGCCGTGGGCCGGGGCATCAATGACAGCGCCGGCCGGCTGCTGCCGCTGCTGGTACCGCATCTCGCCAGTCTGAAGGAGGCGCGCTGACATGAGCCTGCCCGGCCCGAAACCCCGTTCCAACCTGGAAGAACTGCTGGAAGGTATCTGGAAGCAGAACCCGGTGTTCATCATGATGCTGGGCATGTGCCCCACCCTGGCGGTGTCCGTGTCCGCAGTGAATGCCCTGAGCATGGGCCTGGCCACCGGCTTCGTGTTGTCGGGTTCCACCCTGCTGGTGTCCCTGATCCGCAACATCGTGCCCCGGGAGGTGCGCATCGCCACCTACATCCTCATCATCGCCACCTTCGTCACCGTGGTGGACTACCTGATCCAGGCCATCAGCCTGGCCATCTACGAGGCCCTGGGGGCCTTCATCCAGCTCATCGTGGTGAACTGCATCATCTTGGGCCGGGCCGAGGCCCATGCCGCCCGCAACCCGCCCCTGAGGGCCCTGCTCAATGCCCTGGGCATGAGCATGGGTTTCACCATTGGCCTCCTCGCACTGGGGGCGGTGCGCGAGATCCTGGGTGCCGGCAAGCTCTTCGGCATCTCCCTGTTCGGTCCCGATTTCCAACCCTGGGTGGTGATGATGCTGCCCCCGGGGGGGTTCTTCGTGCTGGGTGCCTGGCTGCTGTTCTTCAACTGGTTCAACCGCCGCAAGACACCGGTGGCATCCGACAAGCCGGCGCAGGGGCATGCCCATGTCTGAGACCCTGCCCCAGATCTTCTTCGGCGCCCTGCTGGCCAACAACTTCGTGCTGGCCATGTTCCTGGGCCTGTGTCCCTTCCTCGGGGTGTCGGGCAGGCTCGACACCGCCCTGCCCATGGGGGCGGCCACCACCTTCGTCATGCTGGTGGCCAGCCTGTGCGCCTTCGGCCTGAACTGGCTGGTGACCACCTTCCATCTTGAGTTTCTGCGCCTCATCGCCTACATCGTGGTCATCGCCTCGGCGGTGCAGCTGGTGGAGATGGTTCTGAAGAAGCACAGCCCGGCCCTGTTCCGGGCCCTGGGTATCTATCTGCCCCTCATCACCACCAACTGTGCCGTGCTGGGTGTGGCCCTGTTCCAGACCGCGCGGGAGTACGACTTCATCCAGGCCCTGACCTTCGCCACGGCCGGCGGGGCAGGCTTCAGCCTGGCCCTGCTGCTCATGGCGGGCCTGCGCGAGCGTCTGCAACTGGCCAACGTGCCCAACGTGGTGCAGGGTACGGCCCTGGTGCTCATGCTGGCCGGGCTCCTGTCCCTCATCTTCATGGGCTTTGCCGGTCTGGGCGCCGGGGAATAGGGAGGACCGGGATGCTGACCTACCTGATCACCATTGGCCTGATCCTCGCCCTGATGCTGCTGGGCATCGGCGTGGACCGGCTGTACCAGCGCTTCGCCCGGCGCAACCCGCAGCTGGGGCCCTTCCGCAAGCAGGGCGCGGGGTGCAGCGGCATGTGCGCGGGCGGCGGTTGCGGTACGGGTCACTGCGAGACACGCAAGAGTTGATCCGGCCTTTCCCCAAAAAGGGGGGGCACAGCGAAAGGGGCGGGCAGCGCCTGGCCTCGGCCGCTTGGCGGCGCAGCTTCGCCAAGCGGCCCGGGTCCGTGCACCGCTCTTGTGCCGCCGGGCCGGATAAGATAGACCGGGTCGAGGCAAGGACCACGGCGGGCTTTCGGGTTAGTGATATGGAGAGCGGAATGAACGATGCGGTGCGGTATGTGGAACGCTTCGAGACCCTGGGCATGAGGGATGTGGAACGGGTGGGCGGCAAGAACGCCTCGCTGGGAGAGATGATCCACAACCTGAAGGACAAGGGGGTGCGGGTGCCCGACGGCTTCGCCACCACGGCGGACGCCTTCCGGGAACACCTGGCCCAGGAGGATCTGGATCGGCGTATCAACGCGCGTCTGGCCCACCTGAACGTGGAGGACACCGTGGCCCTGGCGGAAGCGGGCCGGGAAGTCCGTGGCTGGGTGCTGGCCGCACCCCTGCCGGCCGGACTGCAGGTGGCCATCCGTCATGAGCATCGCCTCATGTGCGCCGAGGCGGGGGAGGACCTGCTGTTTGCCGTGCGCTCCTCCGCCACCGCCGAAGACCTTCCGGATGCCTCCTTTGCGGGCCAGCAGGAAACCTTCCTCAACATCCGGGGCGTGGACAATCTGCTGGATGCGGTACGGCGCTGCTTTGCCTCCCTGTACAACGACCGCGCCATCGCCTACCGGGTCCACCGCGGTTTCGACCACGGTCAAGTGGCCCTGTCCGCCGGCATCCAGCGCATGGTGCGCTCCGACCTGGGCGCGGCAGGGGTGATGTTCACCCTGGATACCGAGTCCGGCTTCCGCGATGTGGTGTTCATCAATGCCGCCTACGGCCTGGGGGAGACCGTGGTGCAGGGCGCGGTGAATCCGGACGAATATTACGTGCACAAGCCCATGCTGCAGGCCGGCAAGCGCCCGGTGGTGCGCAAGACCATGGGGGACAAGGCCATCCGCATGGTGTTCGCCAACGAAGCCGCGGCGGAACGCTCCACCCGAGTGGAGGAGGTGCCCCACAACCTGCGCCAGCAGTTTGCCCTCGACGAGGGCGAGCTCCTGGAACTGGCCCGTTATGCCATCACCATCGAGAACCACTACGGCCGCCCCATGGACATCGAATGGGGCCGGGATGGCCTGGACGGCAGACTCTATATCCTGCAGGCCCGTCCGGAGACGGTGAAGTCCCGCAGCGGCAACGTGCAGACCCTGTACAAGATGCTGGAGCAGGGGACGGTGGTCACCCAGGGCCGAGCCATCGGCAGCCGCATCGGCCAGGGCCGGGCCCGGGTCATCCAGAACGTGGCCGACATGCACGAGGTGCAGCCAGGAGACGTGCTGGTGGCGGACATGACGGACCCGGACTGGGAACCCGTCATGAAGCGGGCAGCGGCCATCGTCACCAACCGGGGCGGGCGTACCTGCCACGCCGCCATCGTCGCCCGGGAACTGGGGGTGCCGGCGGTGGTGGGCACGGGTAACGCCACTCAGGCCATCCGGGATGGTCAGGACGTCACCGTGTCCTGCGCCGAAGGCGAGGAGGGCTTCATCTATGCCGGCCTGCTCAAGTTCGAGAGGATCGAACGGATCACGCAGTCCATGCCGGACATCCCCGTGCAGATCATGATGAACGTGGGCAATCCGGAGCAGGCCTTCCAGTTCGCCATGCTGCCCCACCGCGGCATCGGCCTGGCGCGCCTGGAGTTCATCATCAACAACGCCATCGGCATCCATCCCAATGCCGCCCTCGAGTACCGGCGCATGCCGGAAGAGGTCAAGGCCGCCATCGATGCCCGCATCAAGGGCTACGCCGACCCGGTGAGCTTCTACGTGGAAAAGCTGGCGGAGGGCATCGCCACCCTGGCGGCCGCGTTCTGGCCGCAACGGGTCATCGTGCGCCTGTCGGACTTCAAGTCCAACGAGTATGCCAATCTCATCGGTGGCATCCAGTTCGAGCCGCAGGAGGAAAACCCCATGCTCGGCTTCCGGGGCGCCGGCCGCTACGCCAGCCCCCAGTTCCGCCGCGCCTTCACCCTGGAGTGCCGGGCCATCCGGCGGGTCAGGCAGGACATGGGGCTCGTCAACGTGGAAGTCATGCTGCCCTTCGTGCGTACCCTGGCAGAGGCGGATGCCGCCCTGGCGGTGATGGCGGAAAACGGCCTGGAACGGGGACGGGACGGGCTCAAGGTGGTGATGATGTGCGAGATCCCTGCCAACGTGCTCCTGGCCGATGAGTTCCTGCGGCGCTTCGACGGTTTTTCCATCGGGTCCAACGACCTCACCCAGCTCACCCTGGGGGTGGATCGGGATTCCAGCCTGGTGGCCGCCGCCTTCGACGAGCGCAACCCGGCGGTCAAGAAGCTCCTGGCGGAAGCCATCGCCGCCTGCAAGCGCAACCGCAAGTACGTGGGCATCTGCGGCCAGGGTCCCTCGGATCACCCGGAGCTGGCGGAGTGGTTGATGCAGGAAGGCATCGATTCCCTGTCCCTCAATCCGGATACGGTGGTTTCCACCTGGATGCGACTGGCCGGCAAGACCACGGCCTGATGGTGTGGGTCGCCCCGGTGCGGGCCGGGCTCCGGATTTAGGGTGTCAGGGGCATGGGTTGGCGCTGGTTCTTGAGGATCTGCTCCAGATCCGTCTCGCTCAGAGGGCGGCTCACCAGATAACCCTGGATTTCGTCGCAGGCATGCGTGTGCAGGAATTTCAGCTGAGCTTCGGTTTCCACGCCTTCGGCGACGAGGTTGAGGCCCAGGCTGTGGGCAATGGAGATGATGGCCATGATGATGGCGTGCTGACGGTTCTCCCGGTCGATCTCCCAGACGAAGGATTTGTCGATCTTCAGGGTGTGGATGGGGAATGTCTGCAGATAGCTCAGCGATGAATACTGCGTGCCGAAGTCATCGATGGCGATCCTCACGCCCTGGGCCGCCAGATCCTGGAGTTTCTGCACCATGGCCCCGGGGTCCCGGATGAACAGGTTTTCCGTCAGCTCGATTTCCAGGCGTCCGGGCGACACCTGATATTCCCGTACCCAGCGCATGAACCGTTCGACGAAATCCGCCTGCTCCAGATGGCGGGGCGAGATGTTGATGGCCATGCGCGCGGGCGCGATGCCACGCCCTTCCCACCTGTGCAGGGTCTTCAGGGCGGTGCGGATGACCCAGTCGCCCACTTCGGCGATGTGCCCGGTCTCCTCGGCCAAAGGCAGGAATTCCGCCGGAGGCAACAGGCCCAGGCGCGGGTGGTTCCAGCGGATGAGGGCCTCCACGCCGCGGAAATGCCGGTCACGCAGGCCCATCTGGGGCTGGTAGTAAAGCTCGAATTCATCCGCCTCCAGGGCCTGACGCAGGTCATGTTCCAGATTGACCCGGTGGTCCCTGGACGCGCCCATCTCCGGCATGAAGAAGGTCTGGCTGCTGCTGCCCGTGATGCGACCGTGATAGAGGGCCACCTTGGCGTGGCGGACGAGCGCTTCGGCATCCTCGCCGTGCTCCGGATACAGGGCGATGCCGGCGCTGACCGAAAGGTAGACCTGCTTGTCGCCGATCGAGAAGGGCTCGGCCAGCTCCGCGTTGATACGGCCCACCACGGCCAGCACCTCCTCGCTGTCGAGAACGCCGGTGTTCAGCAACAGGAACTCGTCGCCGCCAAAGCGGGCCAGGGTATCTCCTCCCCGCAGGCAGCGCTGGATGCGCGTGCTGATCAGGCTCAGCAGCTCGTCGGCCCCGGCATGCCCATACAGGTCGTTGACGCTCTTGAAACGATCGACGTTCAGAAACAGCACGGCCAGCCTTTCCCGGCTGCGCCGGGCCTGCACCAGGGCCAGGGTCAAACGGTCGCGGAAGAGGTTGCGATTGGGCAGGCCGGTCAGGGCATCGTGGTTGGCATGAAAACGGGCACGCTCTTCCGCGTCCTGACGTGCCGTGATGTCCCGTGCCACCAGATAGTAATGTTCTTCGTCGATGGGGCCGTCGTGATCGTCCTCGTCCGGGGTGGCCGCGCACAGCACGAGCTCGAAATGCAGATATCCCTTTGGCGCGGACACGCTGCGCAGCCGTACCTCCAGCGTATGTCTGGAGGCATCCGTGAGCTTGCTGGCGTTGAAGATGTACCGGGCCCGCTCCCGATCGGGTTCGTATACCAACTGGCTGATGTGCCGGCCCAGGATGGCCTCCGGCTCCAGTCCCAGCAGGTCCGTGAGCCGGCTGTTGACGAAGAAGACTCTGGCCTCGCGGTCCAGCATGAAAATGATGTCGGGAGATTTGTCCACCAGATAGCGGTGCAGGCGTTCGGAGCGGTGCAGCCGGCGCTGGATCTCCCGATGTTCCCGCTCCAGGCAGCGTTGACGGATGGCGCGGCGCACCGAGTGCAGGAGCAAGCCGGGTTCGGCGGGTTTGCGCACGAAATCCAGGGCCCCGACCCGCAGGGCCTGGATGGCGGCATCGATGTGGGTATCGCCGCTGAGCACGATGGCAGCGGTATCGAGCTGTCTGTCATGCATGGCACGGATCAAGGCATGGCCACTCATGTCGGGCAGGTTCATGTCCACCACGGCCACATGAAAACTCCCGTCCGAGAGCAGGCCGAGGGCAGTACCACCGGTATGGGCCATGCTCACCTCGTAGCCCGATCCGCTCAGCAGGCGGTGCAGGCTGTGGGCAAAGCGTACGTCGTCTTCCACCAGCAGGATGCGCCTTGCATCGTCCGATGGACCGGCTGTGTCCTCCCCAGCGCCGGGGCGGCCGATCCAGGCATTTCCGGTAGTGGGGTCTTGCCATGCAACCATGGATCACCTATGCATTGGCCGGCAGCAGGATCTTGAAACTGGTGCCCTTCGGACTGGATTGGCAGTGCATCGTACCACCCAGCTCGTCCACCAGCCCACGCACGATATGGAGCCCCAAACCCTGGTGCGCGCCTTCCTTCTGGCTCGGCACGGGCTGGCCGAACTGCTCCAGCACCGTCGGGGGCAGCCCCGGACCCGTGTCGCGCACGATGATCTCCACACAGCGCCTGTCCTTGGACGCGTGCCACTGCGCCGAGGAGATGGACAACCGGCCGCCACCCGGCATGGCCTCCGCGGCATTGAAGATCAGGTTGGTCAACACCTGCCTGACCTTGTCGGCTTGTATCCGGATGCTGGTCAGGCTGCTGTCCAGATCCAGTTCGGTCCGCACACGCTCCAGTTCCGGATGCCCCAGACGACAGAAGCGGATCACCTCCTCGATGAGCGCGTTGATGTGCACGCCTTCCCCGACCGCGGCCGGTATGCCATCGGTATTGCGCAGGTCCTGCAGGATACGGGCCACGCGTCGCAGCTCGTCTTCCACCAGATCCATGTCCGCCTGGGCCTGCTGGCGTCCGGCCAGTTGCTCCCGCAGCAGGCGGAGGTAGTTGCGCACCACGCCCAGGGGATTGCCTGCCTCGTGGATCACCTTGCTGGCCTGATGTTGAAAGCGGGTCTGGAGGTCGTGGCGCAGGTCCTGTTCCCGCAGCCCGCGCGCCCTGGCCACGGCCAGGTGACGGGCCGCTGCACGGGCGAAGGCGGAGATCAGGACCTGACGTTGCAGGAATTCCCGGGCAACGGGCGTGTCCAGCCCCAGGACCAGAACCCCCTGTGGCTGACCCTCATGCCGCAGGCCCAGGCACAGAAGGCATGCGCCACCCAGGATGCGCTGCACTTGCATGTCGGCCAGGTGGTGGTCCGCCTGGTCTGCATCCAGCACACCGGGTGTGCCCGCGAACGCACGTACGATGACGGAATCCGTGGCCGATAGGCGGATGCGTATCTCGGCCAGGCGCGCATCATCGGCGTCTCCGGGCTGAGCCTGCAGGTGTTCCGCCTCGGCCTGGAACAGCGCCGCGCCGGTGGTGGAAAACAGCATCCTCGCCGCACGCAGGAGTTCCCGGCAGGAATCGGCCCACGCATCCTGCTCCACGGAGTCCGGAAGCATGATCTGGGCCTCCAGCTGACCGGAGACGGCCTGTGCCAGGCGATCGCGCGCGTCTTCATCCCCCCGCGGGCCGAAGGGCGTCTGCCGCATGCGCGCCAGGATCTCGATGCCCAGGGCATCGGCCATGGCCCGCGCCTCGGTCTCCGCGACCTGCACGAGGTCCCGGGCCTCGTGCAGGCCAAGGGACCAGTACGCCAGCCCGGCGTCATCGAGCTGGACTTCACCCTCCCCCAGATTGTTGAACAGGTTGGCCAGATTCACGACCTGGGTCAGGAGATGCGCACCCTGCAGACGCGCCAGGGGTTCATGGTGGTAGAGCAGGGCATCCGCGAAGAATGCATGCATGTGCCAGCGCTGCGCCAGCCAGGCACCGACCTCGGCGTGGGTCAGGCCGAAGGCCTTCTGCTCCTCCGCCATGAGGCTCTGCTCGCCGGTGGCGGTCCTGAACAGGGGCAGATATCGGTCCGCGGCAACACTCAGCAGGGCGAGCTGTCCGACGTCGTGCAACAGGCCGGCCAGATAGGCCTCGTCGGGATTGGGATAGTGCAGGCGCCGGGCCAGCTCGCGCGCCGTGATGGCCACGCACAGCACATGAAACCAGTAATGGCGCATGTCGTGGCCGCCGCTTTTCTGGAAGGCCCCGAAGAGCTCGGCCACGGACAGGTTCAGGGCGATGCGCCGCACCTGGTCCACTCCCATGACGGACAGGCACTGATCGATGCCGTCGAGCCGGCGGCCGCGGCTGTAGTAGGCGGAATTGGCCGTGTCGAGAACCTTGGCGGCCAGGCCGGAATCGCGCGCGACGACGGCAGCCATTTCCGCCAGGCCCACGTCATCGCGCGCGGCTAGCTCCATGATGCGCAGCAGGGATTGAGGCAGGCTGGGCAACCGGGCCATGGCCAGCTGCTTGTGGATATCCAGTGTGCTTCCCGCCATCTCCTCTTCCCGCCGGAATACCGCCATGGGTTTTCCCCCCGCCAACGCCGTTACATCGGCAATGCCCGCCTTTTCTTTAGGCAAGGTGGAACGGTCCACGCGCGGTCTTTTCCTTGGGGAAGCGTGGGGAAAAACCCATGGGCTGTCCTTCCGGGCGCAGTGAGGCACCCCGGTGGGCGATGCCCCGCGGCCGTGCGACCCTGCGGCGAATCGCCCGTGGCGGATGCATCACGCGGGCTGCAAGGCGGCAATCCACGCGCGCGCCTGGCGCCGCGCCGCCGCATCCGCCGCCATCAGGTCCTCCAGACTGGTGGCTGCATGCCCGCTCAATCTGTCCAGCACCGCTTCCAGGGTGGCGGCAATGCCCGGATAGGGCAGGCGATGTCCCAGGAAGGCAGCCACGGCCTCCTCGTTGGCAGCATTCAGGATGGCGGGCGCGGCGTCGCCTGCGGCCAGGGCCTGGTAGGCCAGCCTGAGACAGGGAAAGCGTGCGTAGTCCGGGGATTCGAAGGTCAGGGTGCCGATCTTCGCCAGGTCGAGCCAGCCCACACCGGCCTCCACCCGTTCCGGATAGGCCAGGGCATGCGCGATGGGGGTGCGCATGTCGGGGTTGGATAGCTGCGCCAGTACCGAGCCGTCACGATATTCCACCATGCTGTGGATGATGCTCTGCGGATGGATCACCACCTCGATCTGCCGCGGGTGGGCATCGAATAGCCAGTGCGCCTCGATGACCTCCAGGCCCTTGTTCATCATGGTGGCGGAATCCACCGAGATCTTGCGCCCCATGACCCAGTTGGGATGCGCCACGGCCTCTTCCGGCGTCACATCCCGCAAGGTCTCGATGGCGCGGGCGCGGAAGGGCCCACCCGAGGCGGTGAGCAGGACCCGGCGCACGCCGTGGCTGTCCGGATCACCGCTGTAACCGTTGGGCAGGGCCTGGAAGACCGCGTTGTGTTCGCTGTCTATGGGCAGCAGGGTGGCGGCGTGCTGACGCACGGCATCCATGAAGAAGCGGCCCGCCATGACCAGTGTTTCCTTGTTGGCCAGCAGCACGCGCTTGCCCGCGCGAGCGGCCGCCATGGCGGGGCGCAGTCCGGCGGCACCAACGATGGCCGCCATGACGCTGTCCACCTCGTCCAGCGCGGCGACGTATTCCAGGGCCTCGATCCCGGCCATGACCCGCGTATCCAGACCCGTCAGCATGGCTTGCAGGGCCTGGGCCTTGTCCGGGGTCATCACCACCGCATATTTGGGGCGGAAACGGTGGCATTGCCGCGCCAGCCTTTCCAGCTGGCTCTGTCCGGTGAGCGCCACGACGCGGAACTTGTCGGGATGGCGGGCCACCACGTCCAGGGTGTTGACGCCTATGGTGCCCGTGGCACCCAGAATGGTCAGGTTCTTCATGACATCCAGGAATGAATGAGGCAGGCGGTGGGCAGGGTGGCCGTCAGGCTGTCGATGCGGTCCAGCACGCCGCCATGGCCGGGCAGCAGGGTGCCGCTGTCCTTCACCCCCGCCTGGCGCTTGATCCAGCTCTCCAGCAGGTCCCCCAGCACGGAAAGCACGAACAGGGACCAGGCCGCCAGCAGGACGCCCGGCCAGCCGGCTGCCAGGGCCTGGGGCCAGAGGGTGTGCAGGATCAAGGCATAGAGGGAGACCCCTAGCCAGGCCCCCAAGGCCCCCTCCCGGGTCTTGCCGGGGCTGATGCGGGGGGCCAGCTTGCTGCGGCCGAAGCGACGTCCGCAGAAATAGGCGGCGCTGTCGGCCATGACCACCAGGCCCACCACCGCCAGCAGCAGGCCGGGAGACTGGGTGCGCAGTTGCAGGATGGCCAGAAAGGTGGGCACCAGCACCAGGAACCCCAGGCCCAGCAACATGGGGACATTGCGCAGGGCCAGCTCCCGCCACAGTACGGCGGGTACCAGCAGCCAGAAGACCAGGGAGGCCCAGTAGATCCAGCCGACATCCCCGGTCTGGTTGGCCAGGCCCAGGCCCAGCAGGGTCAGGAGGCCGGCATAGAGGTAGGCGGCCGGTCTGTCCAGCCGTGCCAGACCCCCCCACTCCAGGGCGCCCAGGAACAGGATCAGGGCCATGATGCCCAGCCACACCAAGGCCGGGGCCAGGAACAGGGCGGCCAGGAAGCCGGCGATGAGGGGCAGGGCGGTGAGGATGCGGGTGAGCAAGACCAGCTCAGCTTTCCTGGAGCTGCTCACTCGTACGCCCGAAGCGGCGCTCGCGCTTCCGGTAAGAAGCGATGGCCAGGTCCAGGGCCTGGGCATCGAAATCCGGCCACAGGGTATCGGTGAAATAAAGCTCGGTATAGGCCAGCTGCCAGAGCAGGAAGTTGCTGACGCGCTGCTCACCGCCGGTGCGGATGAACAGATCGGGTTCCGGCGCGTAGGACATGGACAGGTAGGGCGTCAGGTCTTCCTCGCGCAGCGCCCGGGTTTCGCCGTGTTCCCGCCGCCAGGCGTTCACCGCGTTGAGGATGTCCCAGCGCCCGCCATAGTTCGCGCAGACCGTGATGGTCAGGCGCCGGTTCTCCCGCGTGCGTTCCTCGCCTTCATCGATGAGCCGGCGCAGACGTGGCTCGAAACGCTGCAGATCTCCCACCACCTTGAGACGCACGCCGTTGCGGCACATCTTCTCCACCTCCCTTTCCAAGGCCAGAACGAAGAGTTCCATGAGGCGATCGACCTCATCCGCGGGGCGGCGCCAGTTTTCGGAACTGAAGGCGAACAGGGTGAGGTACTCGATTCCCCGCTCGATGCAGGCCTGCACCATGTCCCGCACCCGCTCCACACCCTGCGCATGGCCGGCCACCCGAGGCATGAGCCGCTTCTTCGCCCAGCGGCCGTTGCCATCCATGATGATGGCCACATGACGCGGCACGGCGGCGGTCCGGGGGATGTCCACCGTGGAGCTGAAGAACCGCTTGATCACGACGGATCCCGCCGGTGTCCGGAGTCAGACCGCCATCAGATCCTTTTCCTTTTCCGCCAGATATCTGTCGATCTCGGCGATGTAACGGTCGGTGAGTTTCTGCATGTCTTCCCCGGCGCGGCGCTCTTCGTCCTCACCGATCTCGTGATTCTTGAGCAGCTCCTTGAGATGGCCGAGTGCATCGCGGCGGATGTTGCGTACCGCGACCTTGCCGCCTTCGGCCTCGCCGCGCACCACCTTTACCAGTTCACGACGCCGTTCTTCGGTCATGGCCGGGATGGGTACGCGCACCAGTTCGCCCATGGAAGCCGGGTTGAGACCCAGATCGGAGTCGCGGATGGCCTTTTCGATGGCAGCCGCCATCTTTTTCTCCCAGGGCTGCACCCCCAAGGTGTGGGAATCGATGATGCTGATGTTGGCCACCTGGCTGATGGGCATCATGCTGCCGTAATAGTCCACCTTGACATGATCCAGAAGACCGGCATGCGCACGACCGGTACGCACCTTGGTGAACTCCACACGCAGGGCCTCCACGGATTTTCTCATCTTGTCTTCGGCGGTTTTCTTGATGTCGGCGATCATGTCTGTCTCCTCGTCAGGGTATGACCCGGGTGCCTTCCGGCTCGCCCAGGACCACGCGTCGCATGGCCCCGGTCTTGAAGATGCTGAACACGGCCAGGGGCAGCCGTTGTTCCCGGCATAAGGCAAAGGCGGCCGTATCCAGCACACCCAGGTTGCGGGCGATGGCCTCGTCGAAGGTCAATTGGTCGTAACGCGTGGCGCCCGCATCCACCTTGGGATCGGCGCTGTACACACCATCCACCTTGGTGGCCTTGAGCATCAGGTCGGCGCCGATCTCCGCCCCACGCAGGGCGGCGGCCGTGTCGGTGGTGAAGAAGGGGTTGCCGGTACCGCCGGCAAAGATCACCACGCGGCCCCTGGCCAGGTGGCGTACTGCACTGTCCCGCTCGAAAGGCTCGCCCACGTGCGCGATGGTGACGGCGGTCTGCACACGGACCTCCATGCCGGCTGCCTGCAACGCATCCTTCAGGGCCAGGGCATTCATGACCGTGGCCAGCATGCCCATGGAATCCGCCGTGGCCCGGTCCATGCCGGACAGGGCACCGATGGCGCCGCGGAACAGGTTGCCCCCGCCGACGACAATGCCCACTTCCGTACCCAGCTCAACCACATCCCGGATCTGTCCGACGATGGCCGTCAGGGTCCCGGCATGGTAGCCAAAGGCATTGGGCCCCATCAGGGCCTCGCCGGAAAGCTTGAGCATGATGCGGGCAATGGCGGTCATATGCGCTCAGACCTTGGTGGCAGCGGCCACTTCCGCGGCAAAGTCGGTGACCTTCTTCTCAATGCCTTCACCCACCACGTACAGGGTGAAACCATGACACTGGGCGCCGTGGGCCTTCAGCACCTGTTCCACGCTCTGTTTGTCGTCCTTGACGAAGGGCTGGGACAACAGGGTGACCTCCTTGAGGAATTTCTGCACCGTGCCCTCGGCGATTCTTTCCAGCATGGCCTCCGGCTTGCCGGCCTCCCGGGCCTTCTCGATGGCCACGCGTCGCTCGGTTTCGATGAGCTCCGGGGCTACACCGGAGGCATCCAGGGACTTGGGTTTGGAGGCGGCGATATGCATGGCAATGTCCTTGGCCACGGCCTTGTCTCCGCTCACGTCCACCAATACGCCGATCCTGCCGCCATGGATGTAGCTGGAGAATCTGCCCGTGGCATCCCGGCGTGTGAAACGGCGGATGGACATGTTCTCGCCGATCTTGCCCACCAGCTCGGTGCGAACCTCTTCCACACTTTTGCCACCGTAGGGCAGGGCGGAGAGGGCGGCCACGTCGGTGGGGTTCCGATGCAGCACCATCTCGGCCAGGGCCCGGGCCAAGGCCAGGAAGTCGTCGTTCTTGGCCACGAAATCCGTCTCGCAGTTCACCTCCACCATGGCGGCGGATTTGCCGTCGGCGGCGACATGGATGGCCACCACGCCTTCGGCGGCCACGCGGCCGGCGCTCTTGGCGGCCTTGTTGCCGAAACGCACGCGCAGGATCTCTTCGGCCTTCTGCATGTCGCCACCTGCCTCGGACAACGCCTTCTTGCAATCCATCATGGGCGCGTCGGTGCGTTCACGCAGTTCTTTCACCATGGAAGCGGTGATTTCAGCCATTTTTTCTCTCCTAAGGTCTGTAAAAACGCCCCGGGGTGCGGGGCGTCGAGTTGCTGCGATCCAGGGGGCCTACCCCAGCGTCCGGAGATGGCTACTGGGCAGCCGCTTCGCCGGCGTCCACTTCCACGTATTCGTCCCCGGCGGCGGCAACCAGCTCCTCCACCATGTTGGCCTTGCCTTCCAGGATGGCATCGGCCAGCCCACGGGCATACAGGCGAATGGCACGGGCGGAGTCATCGTTGCCGGGAATCACATGCGCCACGCCCTCGGGGCTGTTGTTGGAATCCACCACACCGATGACGGGAATACCCAGCTTGGCGGCCTCGGTGACGGCGATCTTCTGATAGCCCACGTCTACCACGAACAGGGCGTCGGGCAGGCGCTCCATGTCCTTGATGCCACCCAGGCTGTTCCGCAGCTTGTCGTACTCGCGCTGCAGGCGCAGGGCTTCCTTCTTGATCAGGGTGGAGTCGACCAACTGTGTCTCCATCTCCTTCATGCGCTTGACGGACTGCTTTACGGTCTTGAAGTTGGTCAGCATGCCCCCCAGCCAGCGGTGGGAGATATAGGGCATGCCACAGCGGCTGGCCTCCTCCGCCATGATGTCCCGGGCCTGGCGCTTGGTACCCACGAACAGGATGCTGCCCCGATTGGCTGCCAGTTGGCGCGCGAATTTGGCAGCCTCCACGAACAACGGCAGGGACTGCTCGAGGTTGATGATGTGGATGTTGTTGCGCTGGCCGAAGATGTAGGGGGCCATCTTGGGATTCCAGTAACGGGTCTGGTGGCCAAAATGCACACCGGCTTCCAGCATCTGACGCATGGTCACGGACATGAACTGCTCCTGGGTTAAGGTTTGACCGCCACCCGCGAAGAACCCCGACTGGCGGGGCACCTTAACTGTGCGGATGTGTGGATTGGGCCGGTCCGGCAACATGTCGGACGCAAAGCTCAGAGATGCTAACAGCCCAAGGGATATCCAGGCAAGGGAAAGATCGGTCACGGCACCAGTACCGCCATGCCGCCCTTCCCTGGTCGACCCGCTCGGACAACCATGCGGAGCGCCGATTCCTCCTGCTCATTGTCCGCCCGTCCGCAGCAGCACCACCACCGCGCCACTCCCTCCATCCGCCGGTCTGGCCTGCACAAAGGCCAGCACTTCATCACGCTGCATCAACCAGTGCCGCACATGCGCCTTCAATACCGGCTCGCGGTTCTTGGAACGCATACCCTTGCCGTGGATGATGCGCACACAGCGGATACCGCGCCTCTTGCAGTCGCGCAGGAAAGCCACCAGTTCACCTTTGGCCTGCGCCCGCGTGTGGCCATGCAGGTCCAGCTCCAGCCGTGGCGGCCATTCACCTCTGCGTAAACGCCGCAAGGTTTGCCTGGACAGACCGGGACGGAGGAAGGAAACATCGGCTTCGAATTCCGTGTCCACGTCCCACTGGATGGGGTCTTCCAGCGAGGCGGCCAGTGCCTCCTGCTCGTCCCGGAGCAGAAAGCGGGGAAGGGGAAGCGGACGGGAGGGATAAGACGGATTGCGACCATGTGGCGTAAGCGGGGTGACATCCACCATGGCCTGTCGGAAGACCAAGGCATCTTCATCGACTGCGTGCGCATTCGTGGCAGGACGTGAATTCCCCATTCCTTCAAGGCCCTGGCCGTATTTCCTAATCTTTGTCATCAAGATAGCGTTCGGCATCCAGCGCGGCCTGGCAGCCCGATGCGGCGCTGGTGACCGCCTGCTTGTAGATCATGTCCTGTACGTCACCGGCTGCAAAAACCCCAGGGATACTCGTTTGGGTAGCGTTGCCGTGACGGCCGGCCTGGGTGACGAGATAGCCATGCTCCATTTCCAGCTGGCCTGCAAACAGTTCGGTATTGGGCCTGTGGCCGATGGCAATGAATACACCGGTCACGGCCATCTCCCGGGTGGCATCGGTTCGGACGTTTTTGAGCCGCACGCCGGTAACGCCGGACTGATCGCCCAGAACCTCCTCCAGGACACTGTTCAATTCGAGGTGGATCCTGCCTTCCCTGACCCGTGCCATGAGTTGGTCCACCAGGATCTTTTCGGCCTTGAAGCTGTCGCGGCGATGGATGAGGGTGACCTTGCTGCAGATATTGGAGAGATAGATGGCCTCTTCCACGGCGGTATTGCCGCCACCGACTACAGCCACTTCCTGGTTGCGATAGAAGAAACCATCACAGGTGGCACAACCGGATACGCCCTTGCCCATGAATTTCTGTTCCGATTCCAGACCCAGGTACATGGCGGAGGCACCGGTAGCGATTATGAGGGCATCGCAGGTATAGGTGCCGGCATCGCCGAGGAGGGTGAATGGTTTCTCCGTAAGTCTGGCGGTGTGGATGTGGTCGAAGATGATTTCGGTGTTGAAGCGTTCGGCGTGCTGCTGGAAGCGCGTCATGAGATCCGGCCCCTGTACGCCTTCGACGTCGGCCGGCCAGTTGTCCACATCGGTCGTGGTGGTGAGCTGACCGCCTTGCTGCAGGCCAGTGATGAGGACGGGGGCGAGATTCGCCCGCGCGGCGTAGACCGCAGCGGTGTAGCCGGCTGGACCGGAACCCAGGATGAGCAGACGAGCATGTTTCACTGACATAGCAACTCCCAAGAAAAGATGTCCTGGCTGTCATGCCCGGCAGGCGGGTTTACAGCCAAACCCCATGAACCGGATTCCCGGGGATGGAGATTCACGGAGAACCGTCCGGCTATATTACCAGCGGCCTGGGGACGGATTGGAGATGCGCGCGGGCGCGGTATAGCCATCCAGGATTACAACTTTACATAATATACATTCAGCGTCATTCGGACGAGGCATGGGGTAGCCCGGCGCGGGTGGCATGGAGGGATGCCGCGCCTTACTTTATAGTGCGCGCCATGTTTGCGAAGAACGCGCGCAGCGCCCGCCGCCCGGTTTCCAGGAAACAGGCCGTACGGCGCAAGCCCCTGGCACCGAGGATGGTCGCCATCCTGCGAGAGGCGTGGTGGCTTACGGCCGTGGCTCTGGGTCTGTATCTGTGTATGGTGCTGATGACCTACAGCCGCGCCGACCCGGGCTGGTCCAGGACGGGCACGGGCGAGCCCATTTCCAATGCCGGCGGCGAGTTTGGCGCTTGGCTGGCGGACCTGTTGTTGTATCTATTCGGCATATCGGCCTGGGCCTGGGTGATCCTGACCCTGTTCCTCATCTGGTGGGGATATCGCCGCATCGGTGACCGCCCGGAAGACCCGCTTCACCCCCATGGCCTGCTCATCATCCTGGTGGGTTTTCTGATGTTCCTGTTGTCCAGCAGCGCCCTGGAATCCATGCGCTTCCATTCCCTGGATCTGAACCTGCCCCTGGGCATGGGAGGCATGCTGGGAGGTGCCCTGTCTAGGTCCTTGCAACGGATTTTCGGATTCGATGGCAGTACGGTGTTCCTGCTTCTGGCCTGGGGTGCAGGTTTGTCCATGTTCACCGGCCTGTCCTGGCTAAACCTTTCGGAAAGGGTGGGCACGGTGCTGGTGGGGCTCTCCCACAAGGCGATGGAGATCTGGCATGTCTCCCGTGACCGCAAGCTCGGGCAGGAGGCCCGAACGGAACGCGAGGAACTGGTGCGCGCCGAGCGTACGCGGCAAAAGAAGGAGCCGGTACGGATCTCGCCGGCCACCCCGGCCATCGAGAAATCCGAACGCGTGAATGCGGAACGCCAGGCCACCCTGTTCCACGATACGCCTGATTCCATGCGCCCTCCCCTGCACTTGCTGGATGAAGCCACCCACACCACCGCCCAGGTCGATGCAGTCAGTCTGGAAGCCACCTCCCGTCTGATCGAACGCAAACTGCGGGAATTCGGCGTCGATGTGCAGGTATTGGCGGCATACCCGGGTCCGGTGATTACGCGCTACGAGGTGGAGCCAGCCTCCGGCGTGAAGGGCAGCCAGATCACCAATCTGGCCAAAGACTTGGCCCGTTCCCTGTCCGTGGTGAGTATCCGTGTGGTGGAGACCATTCCCGGCAAGAGCTGCATGGCCCTGGAACTGCCCAATACCCAGCGCCAGATGGTGCGTCTGGCGGAGATCCTGTCGGCCAAGGTCTACAACGACAACCCCGCCCCCCTGACACTGGCCCTGGGCAAGGACATCAGCGGCAATCCCATCGTCGCCGATCTGGCCAGGATGCCACATTTGCTGGTGGCCGGAGCCACGGGCTCCGGCAAGTCCGTGGCCATCAACGCCATGATCCTGTCCCTGCTCTACAAATCCACGCCCGATGACGTGCGCCTCATCATGGTGGACCCCAAGATGCTGGAACTGTCAGCCTATGAGGGCATTCCCCACCTGCTGGCCCCGGTGGTGACGGATATGCGCCTGGCGGCCTCGGCCCTGAACTGGTGCGTGGTGGAAATGGACAGGCGTTACCGCCTCATGTCCGCACTGGGCGTACGCAACATCGCCAGCTTCAACCAAAAGCTGGAGGAGGCCCGCAATACCGGCCACCCCCTCACCAATCCCTTCACCCTCATCCCCGAGAACCCGGAGCCTTTGCATCATCTGCCGTATATCGTGGTGCTCATCGATGAGATGGCGGACCTGATGATGGTAGCGGGCAAGAAGGTGGAAGAGCTCATAGCCCGTCTGGCGCAAAAGGCCCGTGCCGCCGGCGTGCACCTGGTGCTGGCCACGCAACGACCATCCGTGGACGTGATCACGGGGCTCATCAAGGCCAACATCCCTACCCGTGTGGCCTTCCAGGTGGCCAGCCGCATCGATTCACGCACCATCCTGGACCAGCAGGGTGCCGAATCCCTGCTGGGCCAGGGCGACATGCTCTACCTCCCTCCGGGACATGGCATGCCCACCCGCGTGCATGGCGCCTTCGTGTCGGACGATGAGGTGCACCGGGTCTGTGCCTGGCTCAAGGAACTCGGACCGCCCCAATACGACGAAGGCGTATTGGCCGATCCGGACGGGGATGAAGGTGGAGAGGATGGCGAGCGGGATGCGGAGGCCGATCCACTCTACGACGAGGCCGTGGCCTATGTGCTCAAGTCGCGGCGTGCCTCCATATCCTCGGTGCAGCGGCAATTGCGCATCGGTTACAACCGCGCCGCCCGCCTCATCGAGGCCATGGAACGGGCCGGCCTGGTGTCTCCCATGCAGAGCAACGGTAACCGGGAAGTCCTGGGTCCCCGGGGGGATTCTTGATGGTCTCCCCTCCTGGGTCGCGAGCCCTGCCCACTATTCACGTAAAACATTCAAAATGATTCGCATCATACTCACATATATAGCAGTTCTGGCTACATCTCTTCCCGTGCATGCGGATGCCCGGGCCCGTCTGGATGCCTTCGTCGGGGGTACGCGCACCCTGAAGGCCCAGTTCAGTCAGCAGGTCTTCGACGCCAGTGGGCGCAAGGCCCAGGAGGCCAGCGGGGTAATGTTCCTGTCCCGACCAGGCAAGTTCCGCTGGGTCTACAAGAAGCCCTACTCACAGGTCATCGTGGGGGATGGCAAGAAGCTGTGGATCCACGACGAAGACCTCGATCAGGTCACCGTACGCAAGCTGGACCAGGCCATAGGCGAAAGCCCGGCTGCCCTGCTGGCGGGCAACAATGACCTGGAAAAGCTTTTCGAGCTGAAACCGGGCGGTGACCAGGCTGGTCTGGAATGGCTGGAGGCCACGCCCAAGGGCAAGGAAGGCAGTTTTGCGAAGGTCCGCCTGGGCTTCAAGGGCAATGACCTGACCACCATGGAGCTCCAGGACAACTTTGGGCAAACCACCCTGCTGCGTTTTTCCGGACTGGAGCGCAATCCCGCACTGGGCAGCAGCCTGTTCCGCTTCAAACCGCCCAAGGGCGTGGATGTCCTTGGCGACGAGTGAATCCCTTGACCTCTTCGCGCCACCCGTCCCCGGTGGCGCCGGCAAGAGCCATCACGTCCCCTTGGCCGAGGCCTTGCGCCCGGCCAGTCTGAACGAGGTCATCGGTCAGCACCACCTGCTCGGCCCGGGCATGCCTCTGCGCCTGGCCTTCGATGCCCGTCGCCTGCATTCCATGCTCCTCTGGGGCCCGCCCGGCGTGGGCAAGACCACCCTGGCGCGCTTGACCGCGCAGCACTTCAACGCCGATTTCATCCAGATTTCAGCCGTGCTGGCCGGTGTGAAGGAGATTCGTGAAGCGGTGGAGCGGGCTCGTGTCAACCAGAGCCAGGGCCGTCAGACCATCCTCTTCGTGGATGAGGTACACCGCTTCAACAAGGCTCAGCAGGATGCCTTTCTGCCGCATGTGGAATCGGGTCTCGTCACTTTCATTGGCGCTACCACCGAAAACCCATCCTTCGAGGTGGTGGGCGCCCTGCTTTCCCGTGCCCAGGTCTATGTCCTCGAACCCCTGGGTGATGCCGATCTGTCCGCTCTCCTGACTCGCGTCATGGAACGGGCCAGGCTGGGGTTGGAACTGGATGACGAGGCCCGCAGGCTCCTGGTGGCCTACGCCGACGGCGACGGCCGCCGCCTGGTGAACCTCGCAGAACAGTTGGCCGTGGCCGCCCGTGCCACCGGCGTCAATCGGGTGGACGCCACTTTCGCCGCCCAGGCTCTGTCCCCTTCCCTGCGTCGCTTCGACAAGGGTGGCGAGGCCTTCTACGACCAGATCTCCGCCCTGCACAAGAGCGTACGGGGCTCGAACCCGGACGCCGCCCTCTACTGGTTCACCCGCATGCTGGACGGCGGCGCCGACCCCCACTACCTGGCCCGGCGCATCCTGCGCATGGCCTGGGAGGACATCGGCCTGGCCGATCCCCGGGCCGCCCGCCTCGCCCTGGATGCCGCCGAGACCTACGCCCGCCTGGGCAGTCCGGAAGGAGAGCTGGCCCTGGCACAGGCCATCCTCTACCTGGCCTGCGCGTCCAAGTCCAACGCCGGTTACGTGGCATACAACGACGCCCGCCGCTTCGTGCGGCAGGACGGTTCCCGCCCCGTGCCCCTGCACCTGCGCAACGCACCAACCAGGCTCATGAAGGAACTGGGCTATGGTCATGCCTACCGCTACGCCCACGACGAACCCGAAGCCTACGCCGCGGGCGAAACCTACTTCCCCGACGACCTCATCCACCCTCCCCGCTTCTACATCCCCACTTCTCGCGGTTTGGAAGGCCGGATCAGCGAGCACCTGAGCCATCTACGGGAACTGGATTCGCGGGCTGCGGGCAAGACAAGGAAATCGTGACCCCGGACCCTAGCCGCGCCAGCGCGCCAGCCAATGGTCCATCAGCTTGCCGGCCGCCTCGCGCCCGCCCAGGCCGAAGGACAGCGCCACCGCCACCGCCACCGCGCCCAGCGACAACCCGAAGGCCAGCTGGACGATTTCGTTGGCGATGCCCATCGCGCGCAGGCCCATGGCGATCACCAGACCCAGGATGGCGATGCGTGCCACTGGTGCCAGGCCGCGCGTATGCGGGCCGCTGGCGCGGTCGATCGCCTGATGGGCCAGGTTGGCGAGCCAGAAGCCCACCGCTAGGACCAGCCCGCCCAGCACGATGTCGCCGGCGAAGTTGATCAGCGTGGTGATCACGTCGCGCACCTGCGAGAAACCCAGCAGGCCGGCCGCCTCCACCACCGCGAACAGCATGGCGAAGAACAGCACTGCCCAGTGCGCCAGGCGCGACGGCAGCGCCGCGCCGTGCAACACATGCTGCAGGCCGACGCGCTGCGGCATGGCGTCGAAGCCAGCGTTTTGCAGCAGCCGCTCCAGCAGCGCGGCGGCGAAGCGCGCCACGTACCAGGTGAGCGTCAGCACCACGGCGGCGGCAATGATGTTGGGCACCGCGTCCAGCAGCTTGGTCAGCATCAGCGTGGCAGGGCCGGAGATGGCTTCGATGTGCAGCGCATCCAGCGCCGCGATCAGTGACGGCACCAGCACCAGCAGGAAGACGACAGTGCCCAGCAGCCGCGTCAGCTTGACCGAGCCATCGAGGCCGGCGCGCTCGCTCAGCCGATCGGCGCCCGCCGCGCTGAGCAGGTTCACGACCAGGCCGCGCAGCACGCGCGCAACGATCCAGCCCACGAAAGCAATGACCGCCGCGGCGAATATGCTGGGCACCATCTCCAGCCCGTGCGACAGCATCGTCTGCACCGGGCTCAGCGTGCCTTCGAGCCTGAAGGCCGCCAGCACCGAAGGCAGGAACATAAGCAGCACCAGCCAGAACACCACGCTGCCGGCCGAGCGGCTGACCGGCGCCATGCCCGCATGCCGGGCCAGCCGCTCATCCAGCGTGGTGCCGTTCAGCGTCTTCACGATCAGGCTGCGCAACAGCGAAGCCACCACCCAGGCCACCAGCGACAATGCCAGGCCCGCCACCAGATGCGGCAGGTAGCCGACGATGTCACTCATCATCTGCGCGAAAGGACCGGACAGTGCGGCCAGGTCCAGCACGTTCATCACGGCCACCAGCGTCACCAGCAGCAGCAGCCAGAACACACCCAGCGCCACCGATCTCTCCAGCTTCACCGGCGCGCCGGTGCTTTCCTGGACGCGCTGGTCAAGACGCAGCAGGCCCAGCAGCCGCATCGTCGCCGCGCGGCCGACCGTGGCGATGATCCAGCCCAGAATGAAGACTGCAATGGCACCTAGGATCTGGGGCAGATGGTTGCCGAACGACTGCTGCATCGCCGTGATGAAAGGGTCCAGGTTCATGCATTTCCTCCTTCTCGATGAATGGACCGGCAGTGTCTGCGTCTGGTCCGGATGTGTCCGAACGTAACACAGCGCCGAGACAGGCCTGCTGAAGATGGGCCGGCCGCCGTGCAGGGCCCGGCGCGCTCAGTCGGCCGCTCTGAGCCAGCGGGCGCCGATGTCGGAGCGCTTGCGTCCGGCCATCAGGAAGTAGAACAGCGGCTCGCCGTCAATCGACAGGCGGTGGCGGTAGCGCTCCAGGTGGTGCAGCTCCAGCGTCTCGCTGAGCATCAGCTCCTTGACCAGGCGCGAGAAGCCAGTGCGGTCGCCTTCGTGCAGGAAGCTTTCCTTGATGTTGAAGACGATCCAGCCGCCGGCGGCGATCAGGTTGAAGGCCTGCGCGAACGCGGCCACGGGGATGTCGCCAAAGCCCAGCGCGGCAATGCAGGTCATGCCGTCCAGCTGCCAACCCTTCATCTGCCGCGCCGTCTCGGCGTCGAGGTGCGCCATGTCGGTCACGTAGTAGGCGTCGTAGGCATGCGGCCGGTCGCGCTCGCAGGCGGCGCGCGCCTCGGGCAGCAAGTCGACGCCGATCACGCGTGCCGCATCAAGCAGCTCGCCCATCATGCCGTTGCCCGCGCCCAGGTCCAGAAGGCGCAGGCCGTGCACGTCCTGCTGGTTGTCGGCCAGCACCTTCAGCAGCACGTCGCGCGCCTTGGCGGGCGAGCTGCAGCGCAGGCGTTCGTAGAACAGCTGTTCGTACAGGCCCGGCCGCTTGTAAATCTCGCCGTAGTCGTGGAAGCGCAGACGCAGCACCTGATCGTGCTCGCGCAGCAGGAAATAGGACTGGTCCTGCGTCAGTGCGCCGGGCTCGGTGATCGGGAAGCTGATGTTGTGGATCAGCTGGGACATCGGGTGGAGTCGCTCCGTCGTTGCAGTTCTGATGACGGCCATCGGCGAGCCACTCACGAAGCCCAAGCACGGCACACTGAAGCGCCCCGCACGCGAACCACGCCAGTCGGCCCGTGCTCGGCCGCAGGGGTGTGCTGCGGCCGACAACGTGCCGCCGCAGCAGGGCCGACCATAACAGCGATCGCGCCGCGTGTGGGCATCATCGCGACCCGCGATGCGAAAAGGACCGGCATGAAGTATCTGAACGAGGCCGGCGGCCGCTTCAAGCTGCCGCTGAAGGACAACGCCGGCAAGACCGTGGCCACGCTGCTGTGGGGCGACCCGCTGCCGCGGTGCGGATCGAGGCGGACGACCGCAAGCGGCTGGAGCAGTTGTGCCGCTACTTCACGCGGCCGGCGCTGTCTGACCTGCCCCGCGCAAATTCGTGCTCGCCGCGCGTTTTTTACCCCGGGGATGCGTTGAAATCAGCATTTGTTCAGCGCTTCCCTAGGCCTACTTTTCGATCGATCTCGATCGACCCTGAAAGACGCCGAATCATTCCCACTCAATCATCAACGGCTTCTGTAAGTCGTTGATGGGCTTGACGAACAGCTCGAACCGCGGTTGTTTTACCGTCAGAAGTACCGTCACTTCGAGTGGGATCCCCGAGCGCAGCTTTCACCATCGATCGACATCTATCGAGAACAGTCGGCGCGTCCACGATGGCTAGCTTTCGAGATCTATCGGCATCTATCGACTCCCGCGACCGTTCCCGCCGCCGTTGATGCGGGTCCATGTTGGTCAGGGAGGCACCTGGGAAGGCTGGGCATCGAACGCCCTAAGCCATTGTCGCGAATCGCATTTTCGCCATGAATTTTACCGTCACGATGCCGTCCGAGCGACCAAAGTTCATCGTCCGCTCCGACTTCTTCAACGAAGGTCTTCCAAGCTGCATTCAGGTGGCCGAATGGCAGATCTGGGACCGCACCCAACGGATCCGCGACCACCTCGCGGGCCTCGATCTGCAGAACGGTCAGACGCTCCTGCAGGTGAGTGCGCTCCACCGCAAACTCACGCTCTTCGTCCAGCGCCGACTCGCTCTTCTTCCCGACGATCTCCTTGCCCTTCATGTAGAGGGCAGCGGGCCAGACGACTACGACAGCAACGGCGGCAAGCACCGGAGCCACCACGTTGTTCAGGATGCGGTACGAGAGCTTCCTGCGGTCAGGGTTGACGGCATCGAGAAGGTCACGAAGGGACTCCGGCTCGTCCTTCTTTGTCAGCTGGTGCGCGCCGAAGACAACGGCAAGAACCGCGACGCCGATCCCCAGGTACCAATACAGGTAGATCACGCGCCCTCCGCATCGTCCTTCTTGGACCGAGGGAACACGGCCATGGCCCCAACGTCGTAGCCATCAGGTGCGCTCTCGGACTCTGCGGTTCCGTTGTGGCGTACCCGGGTGCTCTTCACGACACCACGCTCCACGTCCAGGAACAGGTCTCGTTCGAACGTGCTGCCGTAGCCCATGTGAACGTACTCGAGCTGCTTGCCCTGCGGAATGCGAATCGTGCCGGAGTACCAGTGCGCGAAGACTCTGTCGGGGAAGTCCGGGAAGATGGTGGCAACGGACGCTTCGGTTCCGTCCTCCAGGGTCCCGTGCAGCTCGACCAGATAGAGCCTGCCATCGACGATCTCCCATCGCCCGACATAACCGCGCCATAGGGCGGTGGAGTTCGACTCGAATCGCGGGTTGAACCCACCCATGGCGAAGAAGTCGCTCAGGGGGTTGGTGCACATCGCCACATCCTCCCCCTGATAGCGAAGCCTTTCGGCGATCTGAGCTGTCATGTTGTGGTTACCTGCTCCGTCGTTCCAGCCTCTGCTTCACAGCCGGTCATCGGGAGGCTCCGTCGATGCCATGTAAGCCTTGCCGCCATGCCCGCATGACGGACACACAAAGCTCACAGCGCCATCTTCGGTCTTATAGGGGACGGCAAGGACATCCGCTCCAAGGAAGCGATCCAGCCACCCCACCGCCGAGTCCTGCGCGGCCAAAGAACTCACGGCAGGCATCAAGGTGGGAATCCACGCCTTGCAGGTCGGGCACGCCTCCGTCCCCCACTCAGTGGCGCAATCGGGGCACACACAGGAGAAACGATGCCCACGGCCGGCCGTGAAGTCTCGCCTCGGGTCGGCGATGGTCCCGCAGGTTGGGCAAGAAAGCAGCGATTTCACGAGTCCGATGGCGGCGTCCAGTGCTTTCGAAAAGTCGGCCAGGGAATCGATCTGCGATCTAAGGTCAGTGATTGAGGCATTCAACGCCTTCTTGCGAGCGTTCAGCGGCCCGCTCGCACCGCCATCTCGGACCGCCAGTCGTAGCTGCTGGGATACGTCCTCGTGCTCGTCCTCCAGAGCCTCGAGCCGCTTCCGCAGAGCGGCTAGCCGCTCCGTAAGGCGGAGATCCTCATGCACTTCAGGCGCGCGCGTAACGACCACGCCGGCGCCGGTGGTCTCGATCCACGCCGCGCTGTCCGCGATGTTGGGTATTGGCGGAGCGGCCAGGACCGGCGGATAAGCAAGGAACCTCGGCGCCGTGATCACCCATCGAAGCTCACGCGCGACGCGCTCGACGCTGGACAAGTCCCATGGCGAGACCGGCAGGAATCCTGCACGTCCCCGTCCTCGCTCGGCGACCTCGTGCGAAAGAGCATTCAATCGATGCGCATGGACAGGGGCGATGCGCCGAAGTGCAGCTTCAGACGAAGGACTCGGATAGAGAACCAGCGTGATCTCTTGTTGGGTCGCGGCCTCATCGGCATCACGGATCAATCTGGCCAGATTCTCGTCATCGAACATCGCGACCGACGCGGGGATCGGAACGATTCTCAAGGGCTTCGCACCGTCGACCGCAAGGCGCAATGTGCCGTCGGTCAATGACCAGGAGAGTCGAGCTCGGGTGCCCCGCCCTTCAAGGTCGATCTCATTTCCTTCGAGAGCCTGCGAGAGGTCCACGGGGTCGATACCGAGCTGGCTCAGCCCTCTGATGACGAGCAGGAGCGAAAGCCCTCCGAAGCAGCGGCAGAGCTCCTGCATCTCCTCGAAGTACTTGTCCGGTCTAGGGGACTGCTCGAGCCCGAGCCTTGCCCAAGCCAACCAGACTTCCGCCACCCTGCGGTAGTGGACGTCGTTCGCGAGGATGTTCGTCATCGTCAGTGTCGTGCTCACGAACGCGCGCCGCGGCACCTCGCGATACAGCACTGAGTCCATCAGGCCAGAAACCGAGTACTTCAGCAACTTCAGGTGCTCGAGGGTGCGCTCGGCCTTGCGGCGGGCCTCTCCGGCATCGAGCGAGTCGCCCCAGAGTTGGTAGACCCGCTTCTGCCGCCAGTGGGAGCCCTGTCCTGCCGTGGAGCTGTGATCCCCGACTTCGTTGAATAGGCGAAGCAGCCTGGCGACCTCGTTCACGCGCCGTGAGAGGTACGCGTCCAGATGATCGACGAGACGGACAGCGACCCTGTTCTCGTAGATATCGAATTGGTCCTCTCGGACCAACGAGAGGATGCGCTTGGGTATGACGGCACGCAGAGTCGGGCGGTCCCAATCCTCGGTATGCGCTGCGAGATAGCTGGGGGCCTGCGTTGCAAGCCGCCGGGCCCTAGCCACCGCTGTTCTTTCGACCTCCACCCTGAGGTGGGTCCGGGGTCGCTGACAGACTTCGACGAGATGGCCGAGACGGTCCGCGAGCAACTTCTCGAACTCCTGCAGTTCCGCTCGCTCAGACATTCCCGGAACCAGGGGAGACACGTCGAGCGCATCCAGCCAAGTGCCGCCCGACGAGAGAACCTCTCTGACGCTGTTTCCGACATCCAGAATGCTCGTTACATCCAGCCGGTCCAGAACCTGCGCTCGCGACATCGTTCCTTCGACTCGCTCGCGACCCGGTTCCATCAACTGCCAGTGCCCTCGGAGATCGGGGACGCAGAAGCTGGGCTCCGCTATGGCAACGGAGTTCCAGAAGGTGGAGTCATCGCCCAGCGGCTCGACCATGAATCTGCCGAGGACCAGATCCCCCGCCTGGACATCACTGGCATGTCCGAGCAACCTGTCGATGAACCTATACGTCATTCAGCTTCATCGGCGCCCAAACGCCGCAGCTCCGCCCGAACGATGCTGGTCGACTTCACCGGCTCACCCTGCGAGCCGAGACGGGGCCATGCCTCTTCGACCGCCAGGCGCAGAGCCTCGAGGTCTTCCGGTCGCGTATCGTGCCGATCGCGAATCTTGCGTAGCAATTTCGTGGCCAGGATATGGTCCACGGCCTCGGTCATGGTGCCGCCGGCGGCCAGGACGACAGGAACGAAGTTGAGCATCTGTCGTTCCAGGCGATTGCCCCAGCCGACCCGGAATCGGCGCCCCAAGATCTCGGCGAACTGGGCGTCCACGAATCGATACGCTGCAGCCGCTTGCTGCTGGTACGCGTTCTGCGCTGCTTCGAATGCACCCTTCAAAGTCGCGAGCGATACCGGAGCACGTGCCCTCGTCTTCTTGGGTTTGAACGATTCCCGATGGCGCGGAAGTTCCATCACGTGAGCGCGATCGTAGGTCTTGTCCGCGAAGTCCTTGGTCGTCTCATCGTGGTTCGCCGTACCAACGAACCAGACGTTTTGCGGCAGCGGAAGGGTCCGACCGTTCTGAAGCAGGGCTGGCGCCGGCTCCACAGCGGCAGTCATCAGATCCAGCTTCTGATACTGCGGGTCTTGCTCCAGCGCGGAAAGCAAGTCGGCGAAGTACTGCTCCGGGTGCGAGAGATTCATCTCGTCCAGAACGACGATGAAGACGCCATCCGCGTAGCGCGGGCACTGAGCCTTGTAGAGCGCCTGCAGAAACTCGGACTCGTAGAAACGCCGCTCGAACGCGTTGAAATGACCAATGAGATCCTGGCGATCCCTCCACCCGGCCTGCACCTCGATGAGGGCGGCCCCGGCACCCAGGGCGCGAGCAAAGGCTAGGGGCAGGCTCGTCTTCCCGGTCCCGCTGATTCCCTGTAGAAGATGGAGCCTGCTCATCGCCATGCCGGCGAGAAAGCAGCGAATGTCGGACAGGGAGTAGTACAGCTCCTTGCCCGACGTCGGATCGAAGGCGACTCGGTTCTGCAGGTCGCCGCAGAACGCAGCCAGATCCGGAATCTCGTCGAACATCGGCACGCGGCCCTGAAGGGCGTCGTCGCCATCCATCTGACTGCATGACGGGAAGGGGCTGACCCCGTCGGACCGCCGAATGCGTTCGTCGACGTCCTTCCGGAGTTCCTCCAGGGCGGCCTGCAGCAAGTCCCTCCCGGTCTCTAGTGCGGCCTTCTGATCCCGGAGCGACTCGAGTTCGGTGACGGCAATCGCCGATCGGGCGACCGAGGCGCGGCTGGCCATCAGCTCCTGGGAGAGTCGCGCACGATCCGCTTCCCACTCTTCCTGTGAGCGCTCCAGCATTTCTAGGCGCGCCACCATGTCCTCGCTCGGGCGCTTGGCAAGGCGATCGGCCAGGGACTTGTTCTCCTTGATCAGGGCGTCGAGTTCCCGTTTGACCTGGTCGAGCGGTCGGTTGCCAAGAGCACGTTCCGCCTCTTCGCGCTCTCGCAATCTCTCGTACAGACTGTCGCGCTCCTTTCGCGCTGCCGCGAGACGAGCTTCCAAGTCGCGGTACTTCGCCTCTGCCTCTTCGAGCGCGGCACCTGCACGCTGCTTTACTCGAAGATCGAATGCCTCACGATCCTCCCGCAGCAGGTCTTCGCGAACATCGAGTTGAGCCTGTTGCTTCTTCAGGGCTGCACGCGTCTGCGAGGCTTCAGTTTCGAACTGCCGCCTCTGCTCGTCCAACTCACCCACCGACGCCGCATGTTGCTCAGCCTGCTCGCGCCTCAGTTGCTCGAGTTCCGCCCTGACCCTCTGGTCCTCTTGCCGCCAGCGCGCGTCCCAATCAGCGCGCTCCGCAGAGATCAAACCGCGCGCCCGAGATAGTTCTTCCCGGACGGCGGCCGCTTCCTGGTCGAGAAGTTGAAGGGAGACGCGGCGTTCCGCCGCAAACCCGGCCTCTGCGTTCAGCTCGCGGACGCGAAGCCCGTCCTCCCGTTCCCGAACCTCCTCCTCCTTGACCTTGAGCGACGATTCCCGCTCTTCGAGCGCTTTCCGGTCGACGGCAAGCTGGGCCTGCTCCTGGGCCAACAGGTCTTGCGATTCCTTGAGAGCCCGTTCGCCCTCTTCGAGACGCGACATCCGCTCCGCTCGCGCCCTGCAAAGTTCATTTGCTTCCCAGAGGTCGCGCGCGGCCTTCACGATATCCAGGCCGTCGGTGCCAGCTGGAGCGGCCTTCGTCGCGGCCTCGATGTCTCCTTCTGTGGCCGTCTCCAGCGCTTGCGAATGGACCTTGCTGATCGCCTCGATCGCCGTTCCCGGGGTCGTGATGTCCGCAGCGGTCACCGGCCCGCTGGTGGGTGAATTGCCAGCGGCGCCTTCGGTTGACGGCGCCGGCTTCTGGTTCTGCTGTGGAATCTGCCTGTGCTTGTTCTTGTGCGTCGCCATCGTGTAACTAGCCCCCTAGCAGTTGTGTCGCGCCAACGTCGATCCCGCCGAGGATGGCAACGGACCTGTAGACCGAATCGATCACCGGAGATATCGCCGCAAGCTCCAGACTGCTGTCACCAGCATGTATGGCATCACCGGCCATCGTTGCGACCTGGTCCAGATCCTCGATGAGCTCTGGCCGACGCTTCGCTGCCCGGACAAGCGGGTGATCGGGCCTATCAGTCGCAACCATCATTGCGGCGACGATCGCGCCGCGAAGCCTCCAGCCGGACTCGTAACACGCCGCCTTCAGGTGATTCGGTCGGGTTCCCCCCAGAGCAGCTGGCAGCGGAGTCTTGAAGCCGAGAGCGGCGGCGCGAGCTTCATAGACGCTCGAGACATAGATCTGATCCTGGACCGGACGATCCTTGCCGCTCTTGTCTTTGAAGTAGACGTGACGCCACACGTCGCCAGGCGGAAAGCGCGCCGCTATCGATCGGAACGACGATTCAAGGACTCTTCTCGCCGCGCCCAGGAGATCTCTCAGACGCTGCTCAGGACACGCGTCGCCAAGCAATTGCGCGTCCACATAGGCCATCTCCAGCTGAAGCAGCTGCTCGAACTCTGGCAGGTCGCGCGCGTTGACCGTGAGTTTTCGCTCGAGATTCGAAGTAGCGAGCGCCCTTACTTCGGCGATCCATCCCCGCTGCTTCTCTGCCTGCGCGTCCAGGGACGAACCAACGAGGGCCTCGACCGTTTCGCGAAGCCTTGGGAAGTGCGCGAGTTCGCGCTCGACGGCGCGTCTGAGGGCCGGGCTCTCTCCCAGCCCGAAGGGATCGCACGCGTGCCAGTCTCCGGTTTGCTCGTTCTCGACCAGATAGATGAAGGTGGACAGGAAGACCGGAGTCGGTGTGTCGTCTACCAGCGAGATTCGCTCGAGCACCGGACCTGCGTCCAGGTCGAGGTGCTCGTCCTCATCGGCCGACTCGAAGGACTCGGAATTGCGCAGGGCCGACTTGTGCCGCCGGGTCGCCCGCAGTATTTGCCGCACATCTGGCGCCGGCGGAACCGAGGGGTCGAGCGGTCGGCACATGAAGGCCCGCTCTCGTCGCGGCTTACCTTTGGTGCCCAGAATCAGATCCGGAAAGCCGTTCTCGCGACGGTCCAGTTCCGCGTAGTCGAGGCGTTGGACGAAGCGTGGCCAGAGATCGCCGGACCACGGGTCCTGGAACACGTGCCCGGTTACCGCAGGTCTCATGTCGAGCGCTTCGGCCTCGAACACCTCGTTGCCTGCAGGCGTTGGCAGTCCGTCCTGCTTGATGAGCCCCCTCTGCAGAAGCTCGGACAGGATGAGCGTGGCCAGGTCCGCATGGATTCTCAGCTTCTCGCCGATTCGCGGGGGGAACGTGATGCCCGCGCGACACATGCCGAGCACTGCCTTCTGCAGGATGTTGACCTGTCGAGGCCGCACTTCCGGTGCGACGACGCGATACATCAGCGCCGGCCACAAGAGGAACTTGCGCTGGCTGTACCGGACTCCCGCTGGAAGACGGGGACCGAAGTGCAGAACAGGCGAATCAAGCTGAAATAACGCAGCCATGCCGCCCCTCGCACAGTTTTCGGAATGCCACCAGGCCGGCAAGGCTTCGTTCGGCGACTTCGCCGCGAAGCATTCCCGAATCGCCAACGACGATCAGTAGCCGCTGCTGGCGGCTCATCGCGACGCACAACCGGTTCTCGAGCATCAGGTGACCGAACTTCCGTCTCAGGGATCGCTCGTCGGAAATCGGAAGATCGTTCGATCGAGTCATCGACAGGAAGACGACATCGAACTCCTTGCCCTGGAAGGCGTCGACCGTGCCGACCCGGATCCGCTCCTTGAGGTGTCCGTCCAGCCCCCGCGTCTCTCGCCATGCATCGGCGACGCGGAACGACCCGTCCTGGAGTTGTTCCGCAATGCCGAGCGCCTCCAACTCGGCGAGGATTCCGTCGACCTGGCCCGCGTAGAACGAAATCACCCCGAAGCTCAGGTCCGGCCGGGCCGTGGCCAGATTCTTGAGCTCCTTCGCGATCCAGCGTGCCTCGGCGGGTCTGCGTTTGCTCTGACCGCCCTGCTCCTTTCCGGCCGATAGCGGAACGTCGACCCAAGCGGCGACGTGAGGTTGGTAGCCCGGCAGGCCGTGCTCGAACTGTTCGGCAGGCTTCTCGGATCGAAAGGCTTCCCCGTAGGGCGCATAGAACGTATCGCTGACGAAGGTACCCAGAACGGGATGCATTCGGTACTGCACGTCGAGCGTGACGGTCCTCTTGATGCCGTCGGCAGCCTCGCGCTCACGCATCGATTCGAAGAGGCGCTGAAAAAGACTGCGCCGCAGCGCCTTTCGCGTCTCGTCGGAGACCGAGAGTTCCAGCTGTCCCTCGACGTCCGGCTCCAGGATATGTGGAAGCTGGCGGTGATCCCCGACGAGGATGATCCGGCGCTCCGCCAGTGCCATCGGAATGAACAGATCGAGGGGATTGGCCCGCGCCGCCTCGTCGACGATGACGTTCGCGAAGACGCTCTGCTCCCCCTTCTGGAGGCTCATCTGAAAGCCGACCGCCTGCTGACAAGTGGCTGCCAGCACGACGGTGTAGTCGCGCACGGCAGACCTCACGCCATCGACGTCGTTCTCGAGGTCGAACAGGTATTCGTACAGGACCGCGTCTTCGCCGCCGGACGACTCCCTCGCCCGCGAAAAAAGCTCGTTGACGATCTCGGGGAGCAGTTCCTCCAGGTCGGCATGTCCGCGCGGTCCGCCGACCGCAGCGGGCTCCGCAAAGCGGTCGATGAGGACATCCTGAAGCGCCTTGAGTTCGCGCAGGAATCCGGGGGGCTCATCCGCATCCCAGTCGGCCGCAGCGGAGAGCAGCCGCCGACTGTTGTCGTCCAGGGACCCGAGACGTTCGAGCCGCTGCATGACCCGCGCAGCATTTCGAGCACCGTCGTCGCCAAAGCTGACCGGATCGATGCGGAGCGCCCGGACGGCCTTCAGCAACAACTCCCGATCGTCCGACTCGAAGTTCGGCATGAACCCGTGTTGCGCCGACAGCTCCTGTCGAATCGCAAGGAGGCGATCCAGTACCGACGGCGACAGGTACGGTCGCGCGATGTCTTCGATCTCGCGGACCATCTTCGCGGACTCCACGGGGCCGAGCCGCGAAGCTTGGTAGGCCGCAGACATGGCCCGCACTTTCCGCAGGACTTCGCTAACCGGCCTCTCCGGCAAGCTCGCAAGGTCGGCTCGGATTGCGTCGACGCGCTCGCGCCGCCATCGGTCGAACCCGTCCCCGTCATCGCTTCGTCCGTGTTTCCTGCCGACCTTGATGGCCGGCAGGCCGAAGACCAGTGTCTTGGCCGCCGCGTTCTCCACGGCATCGTGCTGATAGCTTGTGAGCAGCGTCTGACCGGCGAGGTCGCCGTCTTCACCCAGCTCGGCCAATCGTGCCTGAAGGCCCGCGATCGTCTTTGTCTTGCCGGTGCCGGGCGGCCCTTGAATCAGGGCGATGTCCGGCGTGTTCAAGGCGATTCGAATGGCTTCGATCTGTCTGGGCGTGGGATCGTCGCCGAAGATCTCCTTCACGGCCGCCGACAGCGGCGCCTCCGCCTTCCGCCTTCTCTCCGGTACCACGCTTCCTTCGAGCAGCAGCCCCAGTTGAGGCATGGGACATTCGGCCAGAGCGATGCTGGCTTGTGCGCGCTCCCTGCGCTCGAGCCGCTTTCTGTCGCCGCTCATGCTCATGAAGAGAACGCCGGGAACAGGAGGCTCGCGGTCGTCCAGCTCACCTGTCGGCAGGACGTCTAGGTACCGCCCGGCAGCCGTACCGCCAACGAACGACCCGACGAATGCCCTCGGACTCCTGGCGAGGTCCCCTTCGGTCGACGAGCCGTTTGCCGAAGTATCCGAGGACTCCTGCAACTCGCGTGGAGGGTGCGACGCGGCCTCCAGTTCGACATCCTCCGCACCTCGGAGCAGATTCAGGGCTGTGTCGATCTGCTTCGCATCCTGGATCCAAAAGCGCCATCGTCCGTCGGCCTGCCGTTTCGCGTCCGAGTAGCTCAGCCACCCAAGCGTCCGCGCTCGGCGAAAGACGCTGTCCCGCTCCAGCTTGTTGTACTCGCGCCAGACGTTCAGGTAGCTCCCGGCCTGTTCCACCAGCTGATCCAACTGGGAGCGGGCCGTACCTCGAAATGCGCCTGCAATGGTCGAATCGCAGAAGCGCACGTTGCCTTGAACAGGAACGATCGGGCGCCTCTCTTCCGCAGACGATCCACGACGCGCTTCGACGAGGCGCGTCACGAGAAGCCGGTCGTCGGAAGTCTTCTGGACATCGATCGCATACCCCTTGCCGTGCATGCGAAACGGACGACGGTGATCACTATCCGGTGCGGGGCTGCCGGAGATGAAGACCTTGGAACCCGACTCCTGGTCGACCAGGACGAAGCGCTCCGTGAGCCACTGAATGACTTCCGTTGCAGCGATGCTCTTCCCGAGCTTCTGACGGATGACGTCGACGATCTTCTCGTCGACCCCGATGTCGATGTTGCCCGGCCAGGAGTACTGCACCGGAAACTCGTGCATCTGGACCTGTAGCCATTCCGTGGCGCCGCTCTTTGGCGTCACCGCAACGACCCATCCCAGTCGAGGCAGATTGCGGTCGCGCAATCGCGCGAGAACGGTTTCCCCCTGTTTGTCGCGCCCGCGCACGCTAACCGCCACGGTGCCGACACGAAGCAGCGATTGGCCGGTGGCTTCCGAGAACAGCAGGGCCGCTTCGCTTCTCACGGCCACCGTCATGTCGAACGTCGGGGCATCGGCAGGGACGAGCTCAATCAGCGAGCACGTTCCGAATGCAGCTTCGTGCGCCTTCATTTCGTGCCCCCCCTGCGCGCAGTGAAGGACACGACCCTATGGAGTGCGTCGGGAGATCCGAGGTGTAAGCGCCACGAGGCCTCGTCGTGCTTCAGTAGGATCGACAAGGGTTTCGGTCCGACCGAGGCAGATCTGGCTCCGGTGGGCGATGTGAGCCGGTAGGTTGCCCCGTCGAGTGACTGGAGCGTGACGCGCGTGCCCTCGAACTTCAGGTCGATCACCGGACGCTGCCCGTCCCGACCAGCCTGCCCGGTGGCAAGACGACGCGTGATGACTCTCGACTCTCCATCGGTCAGTGCCAAGGCGGCGACGATGACAGGCCTTCGACGATCACCGGAGGGTCGCGATACGAGCTCCGAGCCCTCACCCAACGCGGGATCCCAGAGCTGGAACTCCGCGACGACGAAACCCAAGCGCGGCGCGTCACACCAAGGGCATTGCTTGGCGTTCATGTAGTACGTTCCGTGGCACTCCTGGCACAGGACTGTCGCGTCGGCAGCGGCGTGCAGTCTCTCCGCCCACTCTGAGACACCGGGCCGCTGCAGTGGCTCTGCGAGACCTGCACCGAAAGCTCGCTGCGAGATCTCCGCCAATCGCGCGGAGAGCGTGACGCTTCGTGGAATCCCGATGGAACAACGGTTCGAACTGTTGCTCGGGTCATCCACCCAGGGCATCGCTCCCGCAAACGCTTCCTCTTCGCGCTCGGGTGGCCCGTTCGCGACAGCGTCGCCGATGAGCGGATGGACCAGGGATAGTGTCTGGAAGGTCAGGACAGCAAACGCATGCGCATCGGTCAGCGAGTTCACTCCGGAAGCGCCGCGGATGAGTTCAGGCGCACCATAGCCAGGAGTGAACACCGTCGGCAGCCCCGCGCTGGACACGTAGTGGATGTTGTCGCTGTCGATGAACCGAACTTCCGTGGCGTCGCTGGCCTCGGAGACGAAGATGTTGTGCGGCGACGGATCGGAGTACACGAGCCCTTTGCCGTGAAGAGCGGATAGGACGTCGGCCGTACGTGCCAGCAGTGCCAGCCGTCGCCGAAGTCCTCCCGTCTGGAAGTACCAGGACGCAACCGCGGTCGTCGCCTTTGGCGGATTGCAGAGCGCGCTCAGTGGCTGCATTCCGGTCAGCAGCTCCATCAGGTAACCAAGCACGGGCTCGCGCAGCATTTCCAATGGGCGAGCGATCTCGAGGTCCGCCAGCGGCAGCCGCTTGACTGCCGTGAGCTGGTTCCGGAGCTGCTCGCGTCGGGACGGCGACGAATCGAAGATGATCTTGGCGGCCAGGCGTCCGCCTTTGACCTCGAAGACGGCCCCTTGCCCCCCACGGCCGAGTTGACGCGTCAGCACGTGACGAGCCCCATTCAGGTCGGTCACTTGGCGGGTGACGGACGTCATGCCGATCCCCCGTTCGGCCACGCCAGAACTGCGATGGTCTTGTCGTCGAGATGCCGTGGCGTGGGCCATTCGTTCAGTTCACGCCGCAGCGAACGCCACCGAGCCACCGGCTGCAATGTCGCGATCTCGTCCTTCAGCCAGGCGACGAAGTCGGCGAGGCGATCGGGACGAAGGTCATCCGAAACGCCATCCGATGCGAGGACGGCGATGTCGATCTCGGAGCACTCGAAGCAGTGCTTCGCCCAGACACCACCGCTACCGAGCGACTGGGTCTCGTTGGAAAACCCCGATGCCCGCGGATGCTCTACCCGCTCGATGGCGCCGCGCCTGCGCACGGCTGCCATCCCGTCGCCCAGCGCAGCCACATAGGTTCGTCCATCGTGGTGCGCGAGCGCAAGCAGGCATGTGGCTGCGCAATCCGAGCGATCGAACGGAGCGATTTCCTCCAGCCAGAGCGGCTCGATTCGGCCGATGAGATCGTCGAGAGAACCTGTCCCGCCCTTGTGCCACGCCCTGACCGCACGCAACGTCGCAATGCAGGCTTTCCTTGCACCATGCCTGGCACGGTCCTTCGAGCCCAAACCGTCGCTCACCACGACCAGGCTACCGAAGGCGCCGGACGCGCCGAGCCATTGGTCCTCGTTGGGCTTTCGTAGCGCTCTGTGGGCAGGGCCGGCAACACTCGCACCGAAGTAGTCCACACGGCTTCTGCGTGCCATGTGACCTTCAGAAGTCATAGTCGTCCAGAGCGGTCGGGTCGACCACGACCACGCTGTTGGGATTCACGCTGCGAGTGCGCTGGGTGACGCTCATGGTGACCCACCGGAAGAAGTTCTTGATCTGCCGGGCCTCGTGCGCCGAATACACGCGCGCGCTCGGATCAGCCAGGAACTCGGCCAGCATGGCGGGATCGGCGTCGTCTCCGATCCCGAGGACAAACCGTGAGGCCTTCGAAGCACGGTCCGAAGCGAGCAAGCGCTGCAGGGGTTCGCGCCACTCGTCGGTGGGCTGTCCGTCGGATACGAGCACAACGGTCGGCCGGTATGCCCGGCTCGGAATCTGCGCGTGGTCCTCTACCATCTTCACGACCAGATCGAAGGCCGCGCCCATGGGCGTATTGCCCGCTGCGCCGACCCGCTCCCACTTGATCTGCGCCGCCGGCAACAAAGGCTGGTGGAGCCTGGCGCCGCCCTTGCCGAATGCGATGACAGCTACGTGGATCTCGGCACGGCTGTGATCCTCGGCCGCGAAGCTCTCGATCATCGACTGGATAGCGTCGTTGAGCGCATCGATCTTGCCGTTCGCGCTCATGCTGCCGCTGACGTCGGCGAGCACGATGACGGGAAGGGGGCGCGCCGTCGAGACGGTGAAGTCCTTGAGCTTCGACATGTTCTTCTCTCCTTGCGTATTCGTCCGGGGCTTCGCCGGCCCCTTGGGTTTGTTCGGCCGAGCGTCACGCCCAAGCTCTTTCTGCAGCTGCCGCTGTACGAGCGACGTCCCGTTGTGTCGGCTGGCGATGTCTTCAAGGTACTTTGCCCACCCCATGCGCTGCCTCGTCTAGTTCCGCACTAAAGAGCTATCGACCATCAGTGCCAACGCCGTCCGCCACGCGGCTTCAGTCCTCGGAAATCGCTGTTCCTGTACACCGTCAGGATCGCGGATCCGTCGGGGGTGCAGACCACCTGAACTCCCTCGCAACTGCCCACATCCACGCCGGATCGCGCCAGCTTCTCCACTTCCTTCCTGCCGATGACGTGAATCGCTGCCCCGCGCACGTGAATCACGCGCCCGTAGCTCAGCACGGTGTCGATGGTCCTGCTGTTCAATCCGCGCCCGCTCATGCGAGCCCAAGCGTGATGCGTGATGGCCGGGGCGTTGCTGGCTGCGCTGCTGTGCTTGTTCATTTGGCTGGCTCTCCTGGGTTGAACGGGCCCGGACCGGTTCCGGGCCCCACACCAGCCAATGTTGCGATAAGCGTGCCAACACCCCTGAGATCACTCGCCGAAAAGCAGAAAACACCTTATGTGACAATGATTTATAGAGATTAAGACCCCCCGTCCCAAGGCTTGCGCATGGCCTAGAAATTAGGCCATTTCGGAACGAAGCTTCCAGCGCCTGGATCAAATCTTCCTCTCCCTAGCTGCCGACCATTCTCTCAAGGCGCGATCCGTCACATCGCAGAGGGTTTCAGGCGAAACGCCTCGCTTTTTCGCAATCCTGCGAAGCTCGTCTGCCAGGTAGCCCTTGAGCGCCCGCTCAACGACCTTCGTCTCGATGGTCTCGCCGGGCGGAATCAGCGCATCCAGGCTCGACGACTCGGCAAAGGCGCGCGCCACCGACTGCGGTAAAGAGTCCGCCCCGACGTCAGTCCGGGATCCATCCACGCCCGCCAGTCCGTAGTCGGACGCATCGGCGGCCGACAGAGGCGAGTGCCGATCGGCCCTGGCGGCGATCGTGCGATACGCCACCCGAAACAAGTCCCTCAAATTCCCGGGAAGTGGATGACGCGACAGCTCGTTCACGATGGCCCGGTGGGCACTGTCCGGAAGCCGTATGCGGCCACTGCCGGCTCGACGCGAGGCCTGAGCGAACACCATTTCCCATAGCCAGGGAATCTCTTCGGGAACCTCACGCAGCGGCGGCAGCCGCAGAGTGAGCATGCTGATGCGATCGAAGAAGTCCGGATCCAGTCGCTCGCGCAACTCTTCGTCTGAAAGGTTCGTCGCCGATATGAGTCTGAAGTCGCTGGTCAGCTGACGATCGTCGCCGAGGCGCATGTAGCTCTTTTCCTCGACCGCCTTGATCAGAAGGCGTTGCAGATCTCGGCTGACATCCCCCACCTCGTCGAGAAACAAGGTGTCCTTGTGGGCCATGGCGAGCAGCCCCTCGTGGTCCTTGAGAGCGCCGGTGAAGGATCCGCGCTTGTAGCCGAACAACTCCGCACGCATCGTTTCGGGGTTGTACTGACCGCAGGCGACCGCTGGCCAATGGGCATCCCGCTCCGGGACACGGTAGGGGCTGTGCGATCGAATCCAACCAGCCAGTGTCGTCTTGCCCGTGCCCCGCTCTCCTAGCAGGAGCACGGGCACATTCAACTGCGCAAATCTGCGAGCCTCGTCGAAGATCTTGCGCATCCGCTCCGACTGAAACCGAGCGGGATCCCAGACGACCGCCGCATCCTCGGAAGACGTTTCCAAGGGACGTGCGGCTCGGTATGCCTTGTAGTAGCTGTCGATGCCGAGTCGAACCGGAACGACAGCGGGACGGCCGTTCCGTTCCTCCTTGCGATAAGACTTAACGAGGGAGAACGGGGCATCGATGAAACCCGTCTCGCCCATCAGTACCAGGACCGTCTGCATGGAAGGCGTGCCTGGACTGACGTGAATGATCAGTTCCCGATCGGCGAACTTCCTTCGCACGGCCGGGAGCCTCTCCCTCAGGAACTCGAAGATCTGCCCGTGATCGGTTGGATCGTCACCATCCCAAGGCTCTGGGTGAATGCGCAAGCCGGGATCCTTGGCCTTCAGTTCCTCCAACGTCTGGCTGACCGCTCGAGACTGGCGCGTCTCCTTCCCGTCGGGTGAGCGTCCATGGAACAGCACGAAGTCGGAGACGCTCCCCGCATACGGCGAATCAGGATCGAACAACAAGGTCAGTGTCGGGCCCGGAACCGGAGAACCGTCGACAAGGCGAAAGGCACTACCGGCCCGATCACGCTCGTAGGGATCGTTGTTTACGGCTATCCAGGAGATCAGAACTCGACGACGCATGATTGGCGGCTACCCGATTCCAGCAAGGAGTCGATCGATGAGATCGCTGGCCTGACGTTGTCGAAGCACTCTGGCCTCGCGCAGCTCAGGGTCCTGCCCTTCGCCAAGCTCGAACTTGGCCACCGAGACCGGTCCATCCTTGCGATAGCCCTCGGTCGCTTCGTCGTCGGCGAAGCGTCGGCGGACGACGTCCAGCGCTTCTCGGATCACGGCTGCGTGCTTGCCCGCGAGCGCCCGGCCGAAGGCCGCTACGACGGCGTCCGGCCCGTCCGGCGCGTGCTCGATGCAGTAGATCAAGTCGTGGGCGTCCTTGCGTTCGAAGCGCTGGTCGAACGCGAATGCCTTCAGGCATGTGAAGCTGACGATGTCGGCGTGCTTGACGCGCTCGGTCGCCATCCCGTTTGCGCCGAGCAACTCAGCGCGGATCTCGGCAACCTGGTACAGGTCGAACACGATCGACGAGTGCGGGATGTTGAGCGCCGAGATCGTGCCGTCCGTCGGCAGCGGCTGCACGCGCCCCCCGGCCATCTGGGGCGCGTCGGCGAGGAGCTCCAGCACCATCAGCGCGCCATGCTCGGTGCGGGTCTGCCAGCGCCACGACAGCTTCACGCCCTGCTCGTTCTCGGCCCTCTCGAAGCCCATGCGCTTGAGGTTGTCCTCGAGCGTGTGGTACGCCTCGGTGTCGGCCAGCAGCTGCAGATCGATGACGATGTCGACATCCAATGTGCCGGCGTGCGCCGGCACGACCGGCGGACGCGCGGGGACCAGATACCGCGGCGTCAGGCCGCCGACCAGATAGACCGAGTCCTTCCACGGCCCAAGGCCGCGCAGCAATGTCACCAGCACCCGCTCGCAGTCGAGCGTGTACTGGTCGCTGTAACCGTCGAAGGTTGCGGGCTTGGCCATCAGAAGCCGATCCTTTCTCGACGCAGGTGTGCGGCCATTTCCTTGGCTCGACCCTCGCCGCGGAGGAGGTCGAGGTACACCTGGACCGGACTGGCCAGCCAGACCCCGCCGACCCGCTCGCGAAAGAGCAGGTCCCCGGCCGACTTCGCCTCGATGACGGCGAGATTCGCGCCCTCACTGACGACGCGTGCGCCCAGGTCGGCGATCGCGGCATCGGCCCCCGATCCCGCCAGCAGGCGGCATCGAACCTGCGAGACCGCCGACAGGAACGGCGCGTAGCGCTGCGCGGCCGCCTCGAAGCTGACCGTGTACTCGACGCCGTGTGCCTCGCAAACCTGGCCGAGCCGCTCCATCAGGCCGTCGGGCTTCACCGCGGGCACGAAGTAGCGTCGCAGCGCCGGCGGCCGGATCGAGCCCAGCTGCTTCGCCCAGGCATCGAGCAGCGCGGCGGGTTCCCGAAGGTGCCTCTGCTTGCTGGGGCCCTGCCCACGCGATTCGAGCCAATCGAAGCGCTCCATCTCGGTGAGCACCTGGGACGCCGTGGCGGGCGAGACCAGCGTCTGCTCGGCGAGGTCCTTCACGCCGAACCAGTCCTGATGGCGAACCAACAGGCCGTGGAGGACCTGTGCACGCCGCCCCGTGAATAGCGAACGCACCGATCGGGACAACGACTTGGGCGGCGGCCGATCGACGTAGAGGTAGGCTCCCCGAGCCGGCAGGTAGAGGCTGCCTCCGCTGTCGTAGTACCCGACCCGTTCGGCTCGAAGCAGCTCCTTCGCGCCCGGCGAGATGGACTCGGCGACCAGGATCGCCAGCGGCTCGCCGCCGCTCTCGCCGGCGGGGTGTTGACGGGCAAGGTCTCTGATCCGCCAGATGAGCTGACGGACATCGCGCGGGTAGACGGCCTTCCTCAGCTCGACGAGCGCGTGGATAGGCTTGCCGGCGACGTCGAGCGCAAGCTGAGCGTCGTGCTCCGGGGCGCCGACGCTTTCGAACTCGGCCTGCACTTCCGGGAGCGACCGAAGTGCCGCGAGGAACTGATCAATCAGCTCCCGTTCGCCCGCCTGCGCCTGAAGCATGGTCACCGCCTCGATTCACCGTGCAGTAAATATGGCCACCATACCGAATATTCTGGCAAGAGGCAATATTTGCTGAACAGCAAATCTGCAATCTACCGGGGAGCCACCACCAATGGCGGCCTCCGGCTCGAGCTAGGAGAGATGGGATGAGACGCCGAGGCACCCCCGTCAGCCGGGAGGCGCTGTACGAAGAAGTCTGGACGGACGCGGTGACGGTCGTCGCGCCCCGTTATGGCCTATCGGACGTGGGGCTGGTCAAGATCTGCAAGAAGCTCGGCATTCCGGTGCCGCCGCGGGGCTACTGGGCGAAGGTCAAGGCTGGCCGACCCACGCGCAAGGTGCCGTTGCCCTCCCTCCCCGCCGGCGCGCGCGGCCTCACCTGCAGGTGACGAGGAACGCGCTCGATCGCGCCCTGCGGTTGGCGGACACGCTGCTCAAGGCACTCGAACCCAGCGGCTTCACGGCGCGGGTGGACGAGGAGAAGGGGCAGACCCTGCTGGTCGGCGGCGGCACGGCCCTGACGATCTCGATCGTCGAGCAGGTCACGCGAACCAGCCACACGCCGACACGCGCCGAGGTGCGGGCACGCGACCGGTACTACGACTCCTTCCGCGTGGGTGACCGGGGAGAGTATCCGAGCATCCCGCAGTTCGATTGGCACCCCACCGGACGGCTGACACTCACGGTGGGATCGTGGCCGTCAAGGAAGTGGAACGACACGGAACGCAGCTTCATCGACTCGCGCCTGAGCGGAATCGTCGCCGCCATCGTCGGCCTGGCCGAAGCGAAGCGCGCGAAAGAGGAGGAAGAAGAGCGCCGCCGGCGAACCTACGAGGAAGCGCGCGCCCGATACGAAGCGCAGGTGCGCGCGCGCAACGAAGAACGTCGTCAGCTGCGCTCCCTGTTCCGCGACGCGAGCCGGCTGCAGCGCGCAAACCGCTTGCGCGAGTTCATCGCCGCAGTCGAGGACCGAGCCCGCCAAGACGGCGAGCTCACACTCGAGAAGCTGCAGTGGATCGAGTGGGCCAGGGCCAAGGCCGACTGGCTCGATCCCCTCGTGCGGCGCAGCGACCCGATCCTGGACGCCCCGGAGCCTGAAGCTCCGAGCTTCTGGCGATTCTGAATCCGGCCGGTTCCGTCGCGAACGCGGACGGCGCCGGACCTACATGTGCTTCTTGTAGTACGCCCACTGCACGCTGGCCAGCCCGCCCAAGAGCACCGCGCCGAGCGGCAGGGACAGCTCCCACCGCACCGGCCCGGGCCAGAGCAGTAGACAGACGCCGCCCAGCCCCAGCACCGCCACCTGCAGGTACTTCGCCCGGTGGTACAGGCCGGCCGACTCGCGTCCACCGCAGGCCCGGCGGATCGCCCGCTGCGTGAAACCGTCGGCGGCGCCGACGGCGTAGAGGAGCAGGAGCAGCGGCGCGAACCGCGCCAGGGTCGCCGCGCGCACGCCGAGCAGTTGGGTGCCGACCATCGCCGCCTCGATGCTCTCCCGGTGCGACACATAGCTGCGCCGCATGACCGTGTCCGGGATCGACAACGACGCCCCGCTGGCGAACTACGTGCCCATGTCGTGGACGCCGGTCGCTTCGAACACGACCGAATACAGCGCGTTGGCCGGCGCGGTGATGGCGCCGGCGCCCTGCCGGGCGGCAAGGGCAACGCCGTGCTCCAGATCGTGCGCGAGCAGTTCACGAAGGCGCTCGATCCCCTGCGGCCAGACCTTGAACACGAACGTCCAGTCGAGAATCCAGGCGCACAGCAGGAGCGCGGCATCGAGCGAGAGCGCCTCCTGGTCGCCCGCGCGCTTCTCGGCTGCCTGCTCGCGGATCAGATCCGTGAGCTTGTTGCGGACGACCTGGGCCATGTAGGCCGTGGGCGGCGCCCCCGGATCGGGTGCGAGCTTCCGGCGCACCACGATCCAGTGCGCCAGGCACTCCTGAACCAGATCGTCGAACTCCTCTCGGGCGAGGCTTCGCGATCGCCTCCTGAACTCGCCCACCAGCTACTTCGTGACCGCGATCTCCCATCGCTGGAGACCATCTCCTGCCTTGAGCGCCATGGCTCTCCCCGTCGGTTGGCTGACGGGAAGGAGATCGAGCGGGGCTCAGCGGAAGGAAAAGAGCGACAGGCGACCTAATTCGTAGGGCCGACAACGGCAGTGGTGGTCGATGTGTCCCGACACTTCTGCGCCGGATTCCGTACCCGGATCCCAAGGGGCTTCGATAGATCTCGAAGGGCGGCGACGCATGGCGACAGACGCCAGGACGCCAAGGCGATGTCCCCCGGGGTCGCGAAGCGCCACGTCAGTGGCGGCTACGCGAGGTCGAAGGTGTGAAGAGTCGGTCGAGGGTTACCACGCGGCGCCCAGCGGGGCGTTACGCAGGCCTCTCGGCCAAGAACGGGGGTGCGAATGAAGCGCGGGAATCAGTTCACGGAAGTGGCGCAGGCCATCAGCACCGCGAAGCAGCATGCGACGCCTGCTGCACTCGATGAGGTCATCGACGACGACCGGGATGCCGGCCGCAATGGCGCCGCGGCACTTCGGCAGGCGGCGCGTGAGATGGAGCCGCCGGGCGCGTTCGACGCGCGAGCGATCCGGGATCTGCACAAGGCGGCGCCGACGGACCCCAAGGGACTGCGTCGCACGATCCGACGCAGCGAGCTACGTCAGATCGTCCCGTTGGCGGATTCGACCATCTACGAGCTGGAGCGCCGCGGCGAATTCCCGCACCGGTTTTACCTCACGGCACGCTGCGTGGTGTGGGACCTGGCCGAGGTGATGGCATGGCTGCAGAGCCGCCGGCAGGCTGGGAGCAACGGGGTGAAGAGGGCGCTGATGCCGGACTTTCGACACAGGGCGCGTCGCAGACCCGACTAGCCGAGACGGCTCCAGCCAAGGATGCGATCGAGCAGCTGGATCAGCCTCTGGCCAGGAGCCTGGTTATGCCTAGTTGTTGAGCAATGACGGTCGAAGCCGCTAAACTGCGTCACCAATAGTCGAAATCCACCCACGAGCTTGGTCGGCTTGTGGCGTGAAGTGGCCCACCTGCCAAGAAAAGGAGCTGACCATGTCCACGTCTCCCTATCGGGGCGGGTCGAGCGTATCTGCTCGCTCCGTCACCCCTTCCCTCCAGCTTGCGAAGCTGGCTGAACTCCTCGCCAGTGCGTTGCCCGCGGCGCAGGATGTGCCGCTGACGGCCCTTCCGTTGGTGAGCGTTCGTGACGGGCAGGTTGTCGTCAACACGCGCGACGTACTTGCCCGCCTATTTCACAACCCTGAGTTCACCAAGCAGTTCGAGCCTGGCGACGGCAGCGGCTTCATTCGCGACATGGAGCCCCCTCCGCGCGGTACCACAGCGCGCGTGGGTGGCCGCCTGCAGCATGGATCCGAAGCTGCCGCCGCAAGGAGTCTGGAGAAGGTCTACTCGGTCGTTTCCGACCTGGTGGATGAGGTGCTGAAGAGCGTTGCACCGGGCAGCTTGGCAATGGCCTCGATGGACGAGGCTTTGCAGCGAATGGCTGACTCGGTGAATGAGCGCAAACCCTCCGCCCCGTCGACTGCTTCGCTTGTTCCGGTGGTGTTCGCATCGAACGATCGCCGAGCAGACGAACGTCTCAAAGACATCGGCAAGGTCCTCACGGCCATCGAGACGGTGGAGGGCCCCGACCGCCTCGAGCTGCTCTGCCAGGGCATCGCCAACAAGCTCCGCAAGGAGGGCATGGAGGACGACGAGGTCGACGAGACGCTGGACGCCATCCGCGCTCAACGTAACCGGCCGGGCAGCCAGATTCGCGACTTCCTGGACTTTCTCGACGACGAAGCGTTGGCGCGCGTCAGGCTCCAGGTGACGATGGGCTTGATGGACGCCCTCAGCGGCCAGAGTACGAAATCGGGGTTCAAGGCCTACGTCCGGCACGTCAAGGACTGCTTCGCCCGGTTTGCTGGCGTCAGGGGCGCGGCCGTCTTGCTGGATCCGAGCCTCATCTACGGGCAGCAGAACGTGTCGGACCTTGCAGAGCACCTCCGCAAGGCGCTGTTCTACTCTTGCCTGCCGGTGTGGGCCGAAGGTGCAGCGCAGCTATTCGAGACACGCACCGAGCCCGCGCAGGGCGTGGCCACGCTTCGTGAGGTCTCCTACCGGTTCCGCGTCAATGGCAACAACCCGCAGACTGGGAAATCGGCGTTCGAGTCGCGGCTGGACCGCCTCCGTGAGCGCCTGTTCGATAACGACGAGAAGGACATCTTCGTTCGACGCGACGTCGCCGAGCTCGTCTTCCTCTACTTGGTCATACCGGACACCATCGACCAAGCCGTCGGCCTGGATGTGGCGGCAGAGGCAAAGCGCATCGCCGAGCAACTCAAGAAGGACCCCACTGCAGCGCTCCGGCACCTGCACAAGACCTTGGTTGCCAGAGCAAGGGTGGTGGAGGCAATCGCCAGCGAGCTCATCGATCTGCTGCGTAGCAAGGTCAACAAGGTCGTCACTCGTGCCAGCGACAACGCGGAGCGCTTCACGGTGTCTCTGCACCGCGGCATCGTGAACTGGGAAGCCGTCGACTCGATTGGTCAGAAGGCCGACATCCTCGTCAAGGCTGAGCGCGGCGACGACTCCATTGCGTGGTTTGAACACCTGACCATTTCGCAGGAGCCGGTTGTGGCGGGCAGCATCGCCTCCTACACGGTCAAGACGGAGCTGATGGAGCGTTCGTTGGCAGTTGCGGGTGACGCGCACGGCGTCGTGATGAGGCGCGACATGGCGTACCCGGTCCTGCCGATTCGCTTCGTACCGTACCGGTGGTTGCGGCCGGAACAGGAATGGGTCGCCAACTTACCCCACGAGGAGTACTTCAAGACCAATGCGGGCATCGAGGTCCAGTACGACCTCGACACGCTCAAACTGAGCCGCGACCGGGACGAGAAGGAGAAGGCCCGCTCCGAGCAGCTTCGCTCCGCGAGCATCGTGGCCTTCGCACTGACGGTGTACGTCGTGCTCTGGGAACTTCAGCGACGGGTCCGGGCCGAGAAACCCGATGTCGCGCTGAGCATCGTGCGACTCCAGCACACTGGACGAAAGCTGAAGCGAGAGGACGACGCCAAGGACCCGAACACGGCGGTGTATGCCGTGAGTCAGGCACTCGAAAGAGCACTTGCTCGCGAAGGCGCTGTTAAGTTGCAGGGCCTGACGACGCAGGCTGACGCCAGCGGCAGCAGCCGGAACCTGGAGTGGAAGCGCAAAGGCGCGCTGAACGCCTTGCTGGGCGGCCAGCCGATGCACTTCGCCATGGAAGGTTCGCTCGACAGGGTGGCACTGCTGACATACGTCACACGGCCGTGCGACTCCCACCCTGCGCATGCGGACGCCGACGGCTATCTCTTCGTAAGTCGAACGTACACCGCGGAACGGCAAGGGGACACGGCCGTTCTGAGAGCGCAGCGGATGCGCTCTCGCTTGGTAGAGAGCCGACAGGAGTTCAAGAACCCCCAGCCCATCCTGGAAGAGATTGCCCGCTTGCGAAGCGACGGCTTCAAACACGTCATGCTGCTGTCGCATCACTACGGCAGTCGCCACATCGGTCGTGCGGCCGAGCGGCACGCACCGCACTCGACTCTCGAGTTTCTAGATGCGGCGATGAAGCGCTTCGACGACCTGCACCTCTACACCCTGCGTCGCGATGTCTTTCCCGCGACCAGACTGCGCAAGCGCGAGGCCACCGAGAGCGGCTTCGAAGTCTTGAACTTCAAGGACCACGAAGCGATGTACGCCTCGCTGTCGCAAGAGGTACTGCGCAGCGTCATACCCGTTTACACCTTTGCGACTCTCGCCGTTGTCGGTGAGGAGAAGGAACGGCCGCAGTCCGGCTTCTGCACCTACTTCTACGAAGTCGAGCAGCGCATCACGAACATCGAGGCGGCCAAGACTGCCGAGATGAACATTCTTGGCATCGGCCAGGCATCCGACGTCCGGAAGTCGCTCGTAAGCGTCCTGCGTGCCATTCACTTCATGGAGAGCGAGAAACCGGCTGCGAAGTCGATGCTGCTGCCAGTCCTCGACCCCTTCGACTGGGCGAATCCGACCAAGACGACGCAAAGCGGCGAGATTGAAGTCATGAACCGCCGCGGCAGCCGCTCGGTGCTGCTGTCACTGCCGGCGATATTGGCTCACGTCACCAAGGTCCTCCACAAAGAGGCCTCGTGATGGAAGCGGTGACGGAACTCAGCTTCCAGCAGCAGGCGGTGCTCTGGGGGCAGGCCTACGAGGTGCTCGTCAAGCGCGGTGTCTTGGCCTGCCTGATTGAACAAGGCCTCGTGCCGCGCGATCGTCCCGGGCTGGTCCGCTGGAACAAAACAAAGCTGCTCGAGGTTTCCCGACAGCTGTCCCGCGAGCTGGACATCATCGACCCAGCGGGTCGCGATGTCGTCAACGCCGCCGTGCGCCACTTGGCGCTGACAGCGTATGGCGTCGGCTACACGGCTATGCGCGCCTACCTGAAGCAGGTCAAGTCCCACTTCAAGAATCCGGCCGACCTCAAGGTCCGGGCTCTCTGGTGTCCGCTGACCTTGCCGGGGGACTCGACGCTCGAGCAGTCTGCGCGCGCCGAGACACGCCAGGCTTTCTACGAGGAGTTCGGGTTGACCGGCCTCGTGGATTCCGACTGGTCACGAAAGGGGCAACCAGCCAACTCGGACTTCACGCTGTGGCTCACCGGCACGGACTCGCGCGACGACTACGTACTTGTCCAGGAGTACTCGTACAGCATGCCGCCGCAGTTGCATGACTTCCGAGAACAAGGTGCCCATCTGGACGAGTTGATGCGGCATCGGCGCATCGTTGACTCCCGCAGCGTCTTCTCCCGTGTGACCGCCGAGGTCGACGGCGAGTCGTTCGAGCTGTCCGGCGACATCAAGAACTACCTCGGTGCGCTGACTTCGCACGACAAGCCTCTGTACAAGTTGTGCCAGGCCAGTTCCTACGCGGAGGCGACGGTCCGACTGTTGCAGAAGCAGGGGCTCCTGAACAAGGCATGCACCGCGCGCGCGCTGGCCGTCACCCCCAATGGGCTCGAGAGCCTGGCAGCCCGCTTTGTCCCGGGGAGCGAGCCGGAGCCGCGCGGCAAGCTGATGTCCCAGATGGGGCGGGCGTATCGCGAGACAGCCAAGTTGGCCGAAGACGACGAGGCGGCCTTGGAAGCCCAAGTGGAAGCGGTGTTCAAGGGCATGGTCGCCAAGCTGCCGCCGCGGCTCCGCAAGGAGTTCAAGCGCCTGCCGGAAACGGCGCTCCAGCCCGGAGAAGACTTCGCCTTCAACCTCGACGAAACCGTGCCGAAGTTCTCGAACCCCGCCCAGGAGTTCACGCTGGACGCAGCGATGGCAATGGTCGATGAGACCGAGCCGCTGCAGGAATACTTTGGTGCGTCAGCACGCGAGGTCGTGGGTGCTGTGATGCGCGAGTTCGCTCAAGGCAGGCCGGCCCTCTCGCTGCGCGACATGCACGCGGCAGCCATCGTCGCCGGGTTGAAGCGTTCCGAACGTGGCGCGCTCAACGTGCTGGCCCTGGAGGGCAACCCAGGTATCGGCAAGACCACGGCCATCCGCAAGCACCTCAGCCTGAAGTCGGACGGTTTCCTCTTCCTTTACGTGAGCCCGCGGGTGGTCATCAACCGTGAAGTGACGGAGAGCCTGGCGCGTGGCGATGGGGGCCAGCCGACGGGGATCCTGACACTCACCACAAACGCCCAACTCATCGCCTCCGCGGAGCGCTGGCATGCCAAGCAGGTCGAGTTGGGCCGGGCTACGAAGCACAAGGTCACGTGCGCCGTGGTGGCCGACGGGGTCCGAGACCTCGTGAAGCCCGCGAACTCGCCGCTGCTGGTTCTGGACACCAAGGACGAGGAGGAAATCGACGCCGAGCACGCAGCGGCCAAGGTGCGCAAGGACCAGCTGTCGGAACACGAAGACCTAGTCCAGGACCGACCGCTCATGGGCGTGCTCAAGGGCATGGCACTGACCGCCAAGGAGCTTCTGCAGCTCAACCCTGACGTCAGCCGCATGGTCTTGACCGCGGCTCTCCAGGGGTTCCGAGAGCGGGCCAACCGCACGACAACCATCGAAGCGCTGTCGAACCTCTTCGCGAACCCCGCGTCCAAGGCTGCCGGCCGAGAAGAGCGCCGGCAGCTCGCAACGAAGATGCCGACCATCGTAGTTATGGTGGACGAACTGGCGGGCGACGGCGCCGGAGCGCCGTTCGTCCACGCGGTCGCCGAGTGGCTCAACAACGAGTTCCTGGCCTGCTTTGAAGATGCGGGCGAGGCCAGCCCGTTCACCGTGACCCTCGTCGTCTCCGACGCCTCCCTGGGCAACGAGGTGGTTCTCGAACGGTACCTAAACGCCGGCGACAGCACACCCGACAAGGTACTGGTGTCTAAGTCCCCCGGCGAACAGCCCTTTCGACTCGCTGTCACCGACGTGCGCATCGCCCGGCGCAAGCGCAAGACGCTGCATGTCATGACGAACAGCTTCCCGGCGAGCGAGCTGCACATCCACTACCGGGTGAAGATGACGGCACTGCGACTGGAGGAGTCGAAGCGCAGCCCAGGAGAGATTCAGTCCCCGCGCGAAGCCATCCGCGATCAGGCGGGCGAGGCGATGAAGCGCAGCGCAGCGGACGAGGTGCTCAAGGCTCTCACCGCAGGTGCGCGACAGGTCATCTACTTCGCCCAGGACAAGCTCTTTCTGCGAGACCTGCGAGCGATGCTGCTCGAGGAAGCACCGGACGACCTGCATCCCGACAATGTCCACGTCCTCGACGCGTCGGTCCCCGGCTGGCGGCGCAAGAAGCTCGTCAGCCCCAAGACGCGCGACTCCACGCGTGTGTTCCTCATGACGTCGTCCGGCGCACGAGGGGTTTCGTTTCCCCTGACCGACTGGATCATTGCGAGCGTGCCGCGCTTCAACATCGAAGCCGCGCTCATGGAGATCGCCCAACTCATCTACCGGGGACGTGGCCGGTACAAGAACAGTGCTGGCGAGACGGTGTCCGGCGACAACGTGCCGCGGCACTTGGTGATGACCGTCGACGACTACGTCGTCTCCGAGGACGGGATCGACACGCGTCAGTGGTTGGCACAGTCCATCGACCTTCTGACATTGCTGGTGATGCTGCGCTCGACCATCCTGACCCGAATCACGGGGGACTCCGACCTGCGGCAGAAGATTGCGCTGGTGCCTGTTGGTGCGGTCGGGCTGGACGAGCTCATCAGCTTGATGTCGCAGTACGTCTCCCAGTTCATGAAGGAGGCCGAGCTCTTCAAGAAGCACGGCAAGAGCAAGGAGCTCCAGGCACTAGCCGGCCGTGCTCAAGCCAACGTCGACGAGATCTTCTCGTTGGCGAAGCTTCACGGCGTTGCCAAGCGCGGGACGGACGGACGAACGCTGGTCAAGAGCGAGTGCATGCGCGATCTCGTGGAGCTGGTGGCGACACCGATCACCTCTCTGCTCGTGGCTGCTGACGAGGGCACAAGCCTGCCTGACCACGTGAGCTTCTCGGGTCCGGCTGTCGTGGAGAACTGGGCCGGCTTCGAGAAGCAGGAAGTCTTTGCGTTCGAGGGCCACGAGACGCAGTTGAACCGTGCGAGCCGCGCACTCATGGGTCAACTCAAGGCCATTGACGAGAACAGAGAGTTTCCGCCGGCGCTGCGCATCCCTGCGGCCAACCTGCGCAAGCTGCTACAGCGGGAGCAGCACGACGCCGCCAACGAGTTCCGGACCCTCAAGGAGTTGAAGTCTCCGAACACCTGGGTGGCGGTGCCGGCTGGGTACTACCAGTTCATGTTCTCCGAGACAGCACAGGACGGGAAGCCGTTTCGGCTCGACGACCAGCCGTTATGGCAAGAGGCGCTCGGGAGGACGCTGAATGCTGGCTCGGCGGTGATGCCCCCGTTGCCGAAGTACGAGTCGTTCCCGTGGACCGCCTCGGTCGGCGAGGTCAGCCCGCTGAAGCTAGACCTGGTGTTCGACGACCGGTACTTCATGGCGTCGAACGAGCTAAACCTCCTGAACACCTTGCTGCTCAGCAACAGCGAAGCGCTCGATTGAGCGGTGTCGGAGCTTCCGGCCGGCGTCAACGACTCGCAACGACTTTGGTCACCTGATGGACAACACCAACAGCCCCTCAACTGCCTGCCGGTACGAGGGTCGACTGGTGATCACGGAAGAGCATCTGCATTGGCAAGCCTTTGTCGTCCTCTGAAGGGACTCCAGCGAGGCGCCGCAGCTCCACTGCGACCGCACGTCCAGTGACATGAGCCACAAGGGCATCGAGAACGTCGTCAGCTCCGACGTCCTGGCGACGGGTCTCGCGAAGAACTCTTTGCAGAAGATCGTTTGCCTCGGGCTGCCAAACCGATAGCGTGGCAAGGCGCTCCCTGACGCCCTCCGGTTTGCTCTTCCGATGCCGCATCGGCTTGCCGCCGTTCAGCCCCAAGAAGCAAACCTCCGGATGGACCTCAAAGACTTTCCGGGCAGCGCTCGGATCGTCCAGCAGGACACGATCGACCTCCACGATCTTCCTGCAGATCCCCCAGGCCTGAGCCGACAGGCTGCGACCGACTTCGTCGACGTTCCACGCGCGAGCCTGGCCGATGTTCGCGGCCCTGGAGGCGCGACGCGAGGGTGGCGAGAACACACTCGATGCTCGTGGTCCCAGCAACGCACGGGCCTGCCGGTCGCAGGGACGCGACGGACAGTCGCGCCACGGTAGACCGATCGGAATGTCGACCAGGATGCTCGTCGCCGCCCTCGAGGAGGCGAGGAGCTCGGCGAAGCTCGCGTGCACGCGATAGGTCAATCCTCCGCCCACATCCGAGACTGCGATCCACCCTGCACGGCATCCATCCACGCCAACGGGCAGCGGCGTATCAGGCACGCGGACGGCGTCCAATTTCACTTCTCAGATCGGCGCCGCCGTGGTTGCCACCTTCATCGTCGGTGGCAGCAGCGCCGGCGTGTGCGACTTCCCCGCCACCCAGGCATCGATCATGTCCGCCCACTCCTGCAGCATGTGGCGGCGCTGCTCCGCGTACTCGGCCTTGTTGTAGACGCCGCGCGATGAGCGCCCGTCTTCGTGGGCCAGGCACTTCTCGATCCAGTCACTGTTGAAGCCGAGCTCGTTCAGGATCGTCGAGCCGGTGCGGCGCAGATCGTGCACGGTGAAGGGCTCCAGCGGCAGCTTCGCTTCCTTGGCGCGCTCCGCGACGACTTGCGTGACCCGGTTGATGGTCGCCTTCGACATGCAGCGGTCGGCGTCGTAGCGCGAGGGCAGCAGGAACTTCGAGCCGCTCGCGCAGGTGCGCAGCGCCACCATGATGTCGAGCGCCTGCTGCGACAGGTACACGTTGTGGGGCTTGCCGGCCTTCATGCGGCTCTTCGGGATCGTCCACACGGCGTTCTCGAAGTCGACCTCGTCCCAGGTCGCCTCGATCAGCTCGCTCTTGCGCACCAGCGTGAGCAGGATCAGGCGCAGTGCCAGGCGGATGGTCGGCAGCGTCGCCGTGGTGTCCAGCACGCGGTGCATGATGCGGATCTCGGTCGGCGACAGTGCGCGGTCCTTGGCCACGAAGGTGGCGATCGACGAAGGACCAACCTCGTCTGCGGGATTCGGCGCCTTCTCACCGTGCAGCGCCGCGAAACCGAAGACCTGCTTGACGATGTCGCGCACGTGCACGGCCGTCGCCGGCGCTCCGCGCGCCTTGATCTTGGCGCACAGGGTGCGCAGGTCCTCGGGCCCGATCTCGGCCATCAGGCGGTTGCGGAAGACTGGCAGGATGTCCCGGTCGATGATGCTCTTGCGCATCGACCGGGTGCTGTCGGCCATCCTGGCCTCGTCAAGCCAGCGCTTGGTGAATTCCTCGAAGGTCTGGGCCTCCGACCGTCGGCGCTTGTCGCGCTGCTTCTCCTGCGCGGGGGAGAGGCCTTCGGCGATGGCCTTCCTCGCCTCCATGCAGCGCTCGCGCGCCATGAGAAGCGAGATTCCGTCCTTCGTGCCGTAGCGGCCGATGGTGAGCGTCTCGCGGCGGCCGTTGAGCCGGTAGTCGAGGCGGAACGTGATCGTGCCCCTCGGTGAGACGGTCACGTACATCCCGTCCCGGTCGGCAATCTTGTAGGTGGTGGCCTGGGGCTTGATGCCCCTGAGCGTGCCATCGGACAGCATCTGCGGTCCCTCCTCTCGGTGGAATTTTACCGTCACCGAAAAGTGGCCGATACAAAATGTCTAAGTACTTGATCTATAAATATTTTAGTGGACTTTTTTTACCGTCAGGCTTCACTTCATGCTGACGGTAAAAACTTCGGAGGATGCTGGCGTCAAATTTCTACCGTCAGATTTACCGTCACCTCGAAGCGCATCCCACCGATTGATGTCGATAGACCTCGACAGACGTTCTCTTTACGGGACAAGAACTTATGCTCACTTTTCGATCGATCTCGATCGACCCTGAAAGACGCCGAATCATTCCCACTCTATTATCAACAAGGATGTAACTATGTTGATTCTTAAGGAATATTTATCGCGATTTGTGCTTGATACCATGCTTTGTGCCATCGGGAAAACTTGCTTGCAGTTGCTTGGTCCTGCCAGGCATTGCTTGAACTGGCATCATGAAACGTGACTATACGACAGTGAGGTCTATTCGTCTCGGTGAGTGACTACAGCGGGCACTCATGGATGTCCTGTACGCCGACTGGCCTGCCCTACTCCGACCGATTTGGCACCAGCAATGAGCCCCTGTTCGCACCAAGTCGCACCGCTGCCATACGCCTCTTGACTGTATCTCATAAGAGATACACAATTCAAGCAAACTGAGGAACTAATCATGGCCCATTCCACGATGCTACACGTCCGGGTAGACGACGAAATCAAAACGCAAGCCAGCGAAGCACTGGCAGCCATGGGGCTGTCAGTGTCGGATGCCGTACGCATCCTGCTCAAACGCGTGGTCAATGACCAAGCCTTCCCGCTGGAACTTAAGGTGCCCAACGCCCAGACCCGTGCGGCAATGGAAGAAGCCCGCGCAATGGCCAAGGCCCGTGCCGCCCGTTTTGACTCTGCTGATGCATTGATTGATGACCTCGAAGACGCACGTGTCGGCGGCAACAAAAAAACCCGCCAGCAGTAAGCGGGCAACGCCGCCCAAGGCGTGCGATTACACCAAGGCCTTCCTTAAAGACTGGGAACGCCTCTCCCGCTCGGGGCGCTACGACCTGAAGCGGTTGAAGGAGGCGATGCTGTTGCTCATTGCCAACGATTCGCCCCTGGGCCCCGAGTGGTTAGACCATCCGTTGAAAGGCGACTGGGCCGACCACCGCGAGTGTCACATCGGCGGCGACTTCCTGCTGATCTACCGGCTGGATGGCAACGCCATTATCTTTGTGCGTGCTGGTACCCACTCAGAACTGTTCGAGGAATAGGCCATGGGTATTGAATCGCTTCCAAATTTCACCCCACCAGCTCGCCAACGCTGGGAATCGATTCCGGTTCAGATCCGCCAGCGCCTGCTGGCCAATGTCTGGTGCGGACGGTGCCGTCATGAAGTGACGATCACCAATTTCAGCGGCACCATCAAGGGCGGCGACCTGCTGCTGGTAGGCAAGTGCGCCGAATGCCACGGTGACGTGGCGCGGGTGATTGAGGGTTCGTAGCCCGGTCAGGCAGCCAGCCACCACCCCTGCTGCACTCCCCTGCTTGACCAGACAAATTGATGAGCAGGCGACTCTCGATCAGGATGCCAAGTGATTACACGCCTGCGCGGTGTCATTTCCTTGAGTCCTCGTGATAAATTACCACTCCGTGCAATAGGACACATTTATCAAACGTCGTTACGACGAACATCGAGAGGCACATCGACACAATCGGTCGCCCATTCATTCCCGGATCACATAACCGTTGTCTTCATCAGGAGCCCCGAAGCCACAGCCCAATGACACGAAAGATGGTCATCGCCATCAGACCGACAACGTGGAGGTAAATCAGAAAACGATAGGGAGCTGTCGCTTTTATGCGATTTTCAGGAGAAAAAAGTGGTTGATCCAGTTGAATACATCACACAATTCGATGAAGTACCTTACATGGTGGCGGTCGCCGCCGAGACGATGGGCATCGCCACGCACAAGCGGGTTCCGTGCGTGTTCAGCCCGACCGAGCTGGTGGATCGAGCCGAGTCCGCCATCAACAAGTACCCCGTTCATGCCTATGAGATCGGTCTGGTCACATTGGCCATGTTGGCGGACGGCATCATTCCAGACACCCCCGGCAGACTGGTACTGCGCGAGCAATTCGTTCGGATTGGCGATGCGATTCAGGATGCCGAGAATGACCAGCAAGCCCATAGGACCTGAGGCCTACCAGCACGCCTTCGATAGCAGGTGGTAATTCGTTGCCTAAGCCATGAGCATCGCGCCGGCCAATAATGACGAGATTGACTGGCCAAAGACGTGTCCCGATTCACCAAGCACTTTGCCTGTGCCTCCTTGGAACTGGAGGCCTCGATCCCAACGATCTAGCTGGACCTGAACGTTGCAAACGGCGACTCACGACGATGACAGCGAGCCCACCGAAACCGACTTGACCGATGGCTCCCTATGGCCAGTTGATCATGCCCTCAACCATGCATCCAATTTATTGATAGGCGTATCGGGATACAAGAAACCAGATCACGCCCATATAATGCCGCGATGAACAACCAACGCCCACCACAAACACAGGCCGCCCTGCTACTGCCTTGCGTGAAGGAGTCGGACTCCCCCGCCCCGACTCCGCCCCGCCTGCCGGACATCGAGAAGAAGCCGGCCGTAAAAAGAAGCTTGTCGCCGGAACATCAGGAGTTGGTGAACATCCGCCTGAAGCTTGGCTTGTCGCAAGCCCAATTCGCGGAAGAACTGGGTATCGGTGTCCCCCGCCTGTCGTCCTACGAGTATGGCCGTGCCGGAAGCATACCCGAATGGGTCATGACGGCCGCACGGGAGTTGGCAGCGAATAATGGTGAGGCCCAGGAATCCAATCGCAAGAAATACGAAGGGCTGGAGATGCCTGTCATCCTGGCCAGTTGGGCAAAGGCACTCGGCGTGCCCTATGAAGACAACGGCCAGCTCGCCGCGTTGCTCGGAACCTCTGTCTCCACCTTGACCAGATGGAAGAACAAGCTCACACGCCCTAGCCTGCATTCGCTGGCTTTCCACCAGCACATGGTCGACCAGGCCAAGCAGAAACTGGCCAAACAGAAGGCATGCATCGAAGAGCTGGCCGGAGGAAAACCAAAGCGTCGCTAGATTCCGGACGTCTTCTCTATCCCCCTCAGAACGACAGATGTATTGTTGATGGTGTATAAATTGAACCCGTGCGTCATTACACATTCACGCAACAGGTGAACAAGATGGTAGATAAATCCAAAGATAAACCCGCCCGACAAACCCGTAAGGCGACGAGCACGGCCAAGACACCTGAAAGCCCTGTAGGCGCCGCACTCATTGCGTCGCTGTGGGAACGAATGGGCGAGCGCGGTCATACCACGAAGGAATTGGCCGAAGCCCTCGGCATCACTTACGTATACCTGATGGCCCTGGCGCGGGGTGAGAAGCCTATCCCCCAGGTCGGCCGCGAAGTTCTGAAGCGCGCCGCCGACTATCTGGGCACACCCGTCGCCCAAGCCTATTTGCTCGCCGGCGCCTTGAACCCGGAAGACTTCGTCCTAAATCCCACAATGGACGAGCGAATAGCACGCATCCGAGACGCCATGACCCATGACGCAATGTGGTGCGGGCTCGCACTAACCGATGAAGTCTGGCAGCAAACGCCGCGGGAGGCCCGCCTGCTGATTTGCATGCTTTACGAGCAGTCGGCGAAGACGACCTGGCTGGACTGGACGGTGGTTCCGAAAGGAACGACTTCGAAGATCAAGCTGGCTTCGTAGGACTGACTTGTCCTTCGGGGCGCCTTGTCTATTTCAGGGCCATTCGACAATCGTCACTGCCACGTCTCCCCGGCTCGCCAGTTCACATTGAGACTGCCCTTCGCCGCGACCGTCACCAGCACTGGCAACAGGAATTTCCGCAGATCAGCGATCACCGTTGCCAGTGACATCGAATCGATGGCGTTCTTGCGCAGAAAAGCCTGCCATTGCTTTTCTTTCTGGGCATCGGTGATGAATTCGTCGCTCAATCCGATCGGTACATCATTGGGGATTGCCGTGCGTCGACGATCGAATGTTGCCGCGACCGCTCGTGACAACACGGCCCCATCAAAATCCGTGTACCTGGCCAACACCCAGAGGTCGAAGTAATCCTTCATCCGGCTGTTGAGCATGCCAAGCGAGGTCAGCGCCTCCAGTTTTTCCGCAACCACTGTATACCGGGGATAGACCCGCAGTTGCGGCGCGGGCATCTCGCCAAGAATGACCGGATATTGGGCCTCATCCGGGCCGGGCACGACGGCATCACCAAAGCCTATATCCACCTGCACTGGGCAGCGGGCACTACCCAGCAGGCCCATCAGGGTGACGCGGACGCCCGCATAGTTGGCCTCTTTGCGAATCTCCGCCGCCTTCACCGAATCGGGTTGAAACACGATTCCGTCCTCGACCTCAATGCGGCAGATATCCCGGAATAGCGCTTCGACATGCGAAATCTCCGCCGACCCGAAGCCAAGGAAATCGGCATCATGGGTAGGCCGATGCGGCACGTCGAACCATAGGTCGAATAGCAGCGCCCCCTTGAGTAAAAACTGGTCGCGCTGTCCGGAGATGCTCAAGCGGTACAGCATGCGCTCCAAGGCATACCGGGTGAGCAGCAGGTTGTAGTCAAGCTTTTCAGAGCGAGCCTTGTTGAGCAGCCGATTACGGATGGAGGTACCGAGGTTACGAACGCTCATGCCAGGCTATCCAGATAGGGGCGCATCACGTTGGCCACACGGCAGACCTTGGCATAGTGCCAGAGGTCGTCACTGGTCATGCGCTTCTCGTACCATGCGCTTCGCAGCGCCTCCAGCGCGACATCAAGGCCAATCTTGTTTCGGTACTTGAAACAATCAGCGACGGTTTTGGCGACACTGGTGACGCGGACAGTTACACCATCCACGACGTGCTCCTCCACACCCTCGGTCAACGCCCCGCCGGAAAAACGGAAGATACGCAGCGGCGGGTAGTCGAGCTTCGGCGCGATGGCCTTGTTCTCGATGGCCAGCCACACCTCAAAGGGGGCTTGGGTCGTCAGGCCGTGAAATCGAAGCGCCGAGAGCAAACAGACGACACCCTTGGGCACCCTGCGCGCCACCTCCGCCAGCGCCCCATGGACCGAGACTTCACGGCCGGGCAGCCCATACAGCCCGCGCCCGACACGTTCCAGTTGTCCGTGACGGACGGCACGGGTCAGGGAAACACGGGGGATTCCAAGCGGCACCAGATCACAGGGGCGAATCAGCCCTTGGGATCGTGCCAGATCGATCAGCCTGACGGCAGCAGTATCCATGCGGGTTAGAGTGTTCCATAACATAGGTAGATGTCAATAACTACCAATATTCAGGAACTCACTTGTAGCGATCCTTCTTGGCTACCGCGGTACGTGAGCCGTAGGCGAGCACCGCTTCAATATCCGCTTCCAACCATTGCGAGCGGTGACGGCTTCGCGAAGGATGTCCATGTACTCGTCGGCATTCACCCGTTCATCCGGCGGCATTGGCCCCTGTTCATGTTCTGCAAGCAACCGCAGCCACCCCTTGGCGCTGTCGGCCAATTCGTGAATTCGGCTGTAGGCCTCGCAGGCATAGGCGAAGGTCTCTCGCTTCTGATACTCGATTTCCAGCAGCCACTCTTTCCGCCTGGTTTCAGACAACCCGATCGTGACACGTTTGCAGTTGTGAAAGATGTGCGCCGCTTCATGCACCAGAAAGTCATCGAAGCGGCCAGACTGATCGAAGTAGTCCGCTGACAGATAGCAGGTAGCCTCCTCGCTCAAGCCAGCAAGACAGCGGGCATCCTCCGCAAGGAGCTCGGCGCCACAGTCCGCCAGATAGAGATTTGCCAGATCCCAGGCGGTGCTGAGCCACGGCGTCTGCTCAAGCACGCACTCGATGGTGGCCGGCGTCAGAAAAACGACTGAACGCGCGAGTGTATCCAGAACCCGCTCTTGTTCAGCCGCCGGAAACAGTCCGCGCACCATGGGCGTGACTTTCCCACGTGTAAATGCAACGGTGTCCATATTGGTCAAGGCTTCGGGGAGCTTGGCATGCTGAGTTCGCTCACGAACCGCAGAGACCAAGGCACGGCGCAGTGCGGCATTGCCAGATTGGGCGCGTACAAGAAAGTTTTCTCCTGGCCATGTACGGAACGCTATGTCGTGCTGACCACTGCGAAGGTAAAGCTCGATCTCATGCGTCGGGACTCCCGGCAATTCGTCACTCATTGATGCCATCACCCACACCTTCCACGGCAAACTTGAGTTTCTGACTGGCATGGAACGTGGTGACCCGGCGAGCATGGATGGGCATTTCCTCGCCGGTCTTCGGGTTGCGGCCAGGGCGCTGGGGTTTGTCGCGCAGATGGAAATTGCCGAAGCCCGACAATTTGACTTCGCCTCCGCGCTCCAAGGTCACGCTGATCTCTTCGAAGAACGATTCCACGAACTCCTTGGCCTCCCGCTTGTTCAGGCCCACCTTCTCGAACAGAAGATCACAGAGTTCAGCTTTCGTCAGCGCCATACCACTTTCCCGTCACAGTATTCATTCCGTCCCCGAAGGTGGTCGATCAGCCTATGTTCATCGGGCTCAAGGCGGGTATCCAGCGACTCGCGCTTGCCGGGCACTTCGACCGGTGTGGACATGGCAGGAACCTTCTTGGGATGGCCGATTATAGCGATGCGGCAGACATCTTCATTACGGATGCCAAGGCAGCGCTCATGGCGCCACGACTAGAATACCTATAAATAATTGTGTGTACGTGCATCGGTATATTATATTACCGCTTGATGGTTATGGTCATCGTGTAACCACGTCTCACACAAAGGCATCCGTTATCCGTAGCAGGAGGTACATGTGGTCATTCTGAGCGTCGTAGGCACCAAGGGAGGTATCGGCAAGACAACCATCACGGCCAATCTCGGCGCACTTGCCGCTGACATGGGGCTACGCGTTCTCCTGGTCGATGCCGATATCCAGGGATCGCTATCCAAGTATTACCAGCTCCGGCGGCAAGCCCCGGATGGGCTGACCTCCGTCGTCCTGAGCGGCCGGGTCGCTGAATCGGCCATTTCGACCACGGCATGGGATCGGCTGGATATCATCGTGTGCGATGCCCCACGGCGGAAATTCGCCGGCATCGAGACCACCGATCTGGAGCAATTCATCCAGGGCCGCATCGACGCGCCGATGATCCTCCGCAAAGCGCTGCGCGCACCGGTCATCGAAGACAACTACGATTTGGTATTCATCGACACCCCTGGCGCCCAGGGGCCATTGCTCTACACGGCGGCATTGGCCGCGCATCGGTTGATCTCGCCCGTCCTGCCGGAGACGCCGAGCGCACGCGAATTCCGCACCGGCACGTTCGAACTGCTGCTCAAGCTGGAAGAGGCCCAGGCCTTGGGGATCGGTCCCGGTCCCCTGACGGCGGTCATCAACCGGGTCGGGCACACCAACGACGCGCGGCAGATCACCCAGGAAATCCGGCAGAGCTATCTGGAGATGCGCGGCTTGGTCACTGTGGCCGAGACCGCCATTCCGGCCAGTGTGGCCTACAACGAGGCGGCCACGGCGCAATTGCCGGTGCACCGGCTCAAGCGCCGGGAGCGTGGAGTGACGCCGTTCGACACCATGCATCGCCTGGTCTGGGAGCTGATCCCGTCCCTCAGCGGCGTCTATGCCGGCGGTTTCTATGACGAGGAAGAAGCACCTTCCCCGGCCGCGCAACCGCCCCTCGGTGAAGCGACCTCGGCATGAGCGCACAGGACCGCCTCCCCGCCGCTGCGACGGTTGCGGACGCCGCCCGGAAGGCTCAACAACGAGATCTGGCGCAACCCAACGGCACACGGACCATCAGCCCGATCGACCTGCGGGCCAGATTGGTCAAGGAGTCACTGAACGTCGGCCTGCCGCTGGACAACAGCCACCAACTGTCGATCGACACCGAGAGCCAGATGACCCTGCCGGTGATGGACATCCTCCATTACGACAAGAACCCCCGCAAGGCGATCAACGACCAATACGACCTCATCAAGGAATCCATCCGCTCGACCAAACAACTCACCAGCCCGTTGGTGGTCACCCGCCGGCCCGGCCAGGAAAAATTCATGGTCGGCAAAGGCGGCAATACCCGCCTGACGGCGCTGCAGGAACTGTTCGGCGAAACCGGCGATGCGGCATTCCAGCATGTCGTCGTCACCTACACCCCCTGGGTATCGGAATCCTCCACGCTGTCCGCCCATCTGGTGGAAAACGAACTGCGTGGTGAGATGATCTTCTGGGACAAGGCCAAGGCCTACGCCGATCTGAAGCAGATGATCGAATCGGAAACCGGAAACGCATTGTCCGGGCGGGCCTTCGAACAGATCCTGAAGGAGCGCGGGCTGCCGCTCGGCAAGACCACGCTGAGCTACTTCAACTTCGCCGTCACCCATCTGGCCGCCTTGGGCGAGGCCTGCAAGTCACTTTCCAGACCGGTGATATCGGAACTGCAACCCGCTTTCAACGCCTTTGAACGGCTGTTGAAGCATAAACAGCAGATCCAGGCCTGGCCGGAGCTGCGCGACCAGGTCTTGAAGCGTGCCGAGCAATCCTGGTTGTCCACCCGCTCACTTGAACCGGCCAGGGTGATCGAGCAGCTGGAACAGGCCATGGCCACGAAGCTTGGCGAGACCGTCGAGCTCACGCGCCTTGCCCGTCAGCTATGCCAGCAGCACCCGGGCGAGGATATCGCCGGGCTGATGGCCCAGGCCAGGCTACAGACGAAACCGGTTGAAACCCCTCCCCTACCCCATCCGAACGCCGCCGAGACCGATCCCGACGGCAGGAAAGGCAACGCCACCGAAAGGATCGAGAAACCTGGGGCAGCCGGGCCGGCACAGAAGCAGGGAACCGAACTGATCGGCCAGATCCAGAACCTGGCGACCCGGTTCGCCCGGCTGACCGAATCGGCCGACTGCCTGCGTCTCACCAAGGACTGGCCCACCGGCTTCTACATGGAAGTACCGGAAAACGACGAGCCCATCGACCTGACCGAAAACGGCGCGGATCGCTACTTTGGCTGGTGGATGCTGGCCATGCTCTCCGAACAACTCGATGGCGCCTGGTCCGCCTCGATGCCGGCGGACTCCACCTGGCGCCAGGCCCAACGGCAGGAGCAAGGCCGCGACGAATTCGCCCTCCAGCATTACATGGACACGATCCTGGGCATGCCCATCGATCCCCTGTCGCTGGGCAAGCGCTTGGCCTCGGCTTCGCCCTCGTTGCCGGTCTGGCTGGAGTTGGTATCAGCCCTACGCACCCTGCGCGGGACCGCACCGGAGCGCTTCAAATTGGCGGAGCCGGAATGAACACCCTGCCTGGCCTCCCCCTCTCGGACCCTCGCCATGTGGTCGCCCTGCTCCAGCACCTGGTCGACCAGGCCGACCTGGGCGAGAACCTGGAGCAACTGTTATCGGTGGTCAGCCCCGCCACGCTGGAACAACTGAAGCGCACGCCCACGGTGGAACTGCTGCGGCTTGCGGAACAACGTCCGGCCTTCATCTCGGTGTTCGTCGATGAATCCCAATTGTCACTTGCGCGCCATCGCCTCCAGCACATCCTTCACCGCAAGGAAGAGACCCTGTGGTTCATTCGACGAGGCGCGCCGGCGGCGGCCATGCTGGAGTTGTTCGGCATCCCCGATCGCGAATATCGCCAGCTCAAGCGGACGACCGCTAACGCCTCAAGACGAGGCCGGGTTCGCAGGCTGGATGCCGCGGTCGCCGAGCAGGTGATCAGGTTCTGGCGCAGTACCCGCCTTCAAAGTGACGACCTGGGCGTCCGCTTCCGTCTGCTGGCCGAACAGTTCCCCGACGTGCCCCTGGCGTCGCTCTGGGCGGCCTTCAAGGAGATCACGACGTGAATCGACCACTCCTTCGCCCAACCCCGTCCGTATCGCCGGCACAACGCACGATCACACCCGGCGTTCTGCTGGAGCTGTACGACGAGCCGGTGTCGTTCCACCGCGCCTTTGTGGAGATGGGCGGCGGGGTCACCGCCGCCCTCTTCCTCTCCTGCGCCTGCCAGAGAGCGGCCGACCTGCCGGACGAGTCGGAGGGTTGGATGCGCCTGACCATGGCGCAATGGGCCGAGGCCACCTGCCTGACCCGAACCGAACAGGAAAGCGCCCGCCGTAACCTGCGCGAACGTGGCCTGATCGAAGAGCGCCGTGTCGGCATGCCGGCACGCCTGGAAATCCGCGTCGACGTCGTCCGCCTGGTCGAGCGGCTGCAAGCGCAAGCCAGCCGGAAATACCAGGGGCTGGACCAGATCGACTACGCCCGTCTCGGCTGAGATCGATGCCACGATGAAGCCCGATCCGAACAGTCGATGACGGATACGCCCCGTGCCCACACCAGCGGTACAGAAGACCCGCCCCACTCAATTGGGCGGCTGAACCAGATCCACGAAGCCACGGTATTGCTGGGTCAACGATGCGTCGCCTTTCACCCCAAGCTGGTGCTCGTCACCGGCCGCGTCACGGCCGGGCTGATGCTTTCCCAGGCCATCTACTGGACGCGCAAGCTGGCCATCGCCGAATCGGCCCGGCAAGGCTGGTTCTGGAAAACGCGCGAGGAATGGCGCAACGAAACCGGCCTTTCGCGCCGCGAACAGGATAGCGCGCGTCAGGCCCTGAAAGACCTCGGGCTCTGGCTGGAGAAACGGGTCGGAATGCCAGCCAAGGTCTGGTACCGCATCGACCTGGACTCCCTGGGCTGGCTCCTGGAGCCGATGGGCTATACCGCCTGGGACTGGCGCAACGACCGGGCGGTCCTGCAACTCCTGGGGCGGCCTTTCCTGTTCTACCGAACCCTGTCCGACATTACCGGCGCCGCCACCTCGGCGGTATTGCTATCGAATTTCCTGGGGCAGGAACGCGCCCGGCTGAAGAATGGCGACGTGCTGACCGGTTGGCGGCCCTACCTGTTCGATGCCCTGCGGCAGCAAACCGGGCTGACCAGACACGAACTGGATAACGCACGCTCGGGCCTGCGCCAAACCGAAGTGCTGGCCGAGCGCCGGCTCGGCATGCCCCCGAGGGTGGAATGGCAAATCCGACTGGACCGGTTGATTGCGCTGCTCGCGGCTGTCGACAGCCGACCTGCGTCAGCCAACACGGAACTGCGCCAACCGGATCAACTGGCCGGGACCGGCCTGGTTGATCGATTTGCCGGAAACGCACCAACCAGTTTGCGGGAATCCGGCAATCCAGCATGCGGAAACCCTGCAAACAAGGAAGCAGACATCCTGCTGGCTGATTTTCCGGAAACGCACCGACTGGATTTCCGCAATCGTACCGACAGGATTTCCGGAAACGCACCGGCAAGTTGGGCGCTTTCCGGCACCCCGGATGGGCGCTTTCCGGAAAATCTCTATATAGATGGGACTACAGTTTTTAAGACTACTCCACCTACCGAAGCCATCGGCCCCGAGGACGCTGGGAGTAGTTGGTCCGAACAACTGATCTGGCCCAGAACCCTTCGACCTGAAGAACGCGAATCCGCCAAGCGTCTGCTGGCCCCCGTGTCGGCCCAGGCCCAGTTGCTTCTGGACGAACTGGCCGGCCAGGCCTTGAACCACAAGACCATCGAGCAACCGCTGAATTACCTCTCGGCCTTGGCGAGCAAGGCCAGGACGGGCGACTTCATCCCGGCGGCGGCCCTGCGCGAACAGGCGCGGCGACAGCGCGTCGAGGCGGAACGGCAGGCCATCACACCCGCCGACCCCATCCCCCCTGACGAACGCGCTCGGCACATCCAGGCCGGGCTCAACGGCTTGCGAACGTTCATGGCGCAACGGATGGGCCAATCGAGATCAACGTGAACGGGAGCGAATGGCGGTCATGGTGTCCCCAGTGGGGACAGTGCCAAGACAGATCGAAGGGTGTCCCTACTGGGGACAAACCGGAGGGTGGTTCGGGATGGGACTGGCCCAACCGATTTCAGGAACGTGTTTAGGGAGTGACGTAGATGGCGATGACAGGTAAGGATGCAAAGCGAGCCCCGGCGGTGCCGAAGTTCGACCCGGATGAGGCGCGGCGGCAATTGAAGGAGTTTCTCGACGCGGACCAGGATGTGCCCTCGCATCATCCCTTGTATCCGCTCTCGCTCCTGTTGTCGGCCTGGGAGGATGCGCAGGAAGCGGAGAAACGCGACTACACGAGCCGGCTGGGCGCGGACAAGGGGGTGGGCAAGGACGAGGCGCGCACGATGCTGTCCGTCGGCTCCCTGGACTCGGATGACGATTACATGCTCGTCCACACCCGCCAGGCCCTGCGGCTGTTCATCGGCCGTGGCCGCGATCCGGAAGGCAAGCTGGCGCGGATACCCGGCGCCAAGAACGTCGGCTCGGCCTTGCGGAACCTGTGGCAGCTCTCCGGTCAGGACAACCCCTATGCCGACTGGATGTTGATCCTGTCCGAATTCGAGATCGACGACCTGATGAAGCAGCTTGGCCAGGCCGTCGCCGAGGCCCGAGGCCGGATCGAGACCTTGGGTGCGGCAGGCATGCACCTCTCCATCCTGAAGAGCCGGGAACCGGCCAAGGTTACGCTGGGGTTCCGCTCGCCCTACGGGTTTCTGATCTCCCGCCTGGTCATGGACTTCGACCTGTACGTCCGGGTGGTTAAGACACTCGCCGGCAGGGATTTGATCAGCGCGGAGAAAGAACGGGAACTGCTGAATGCACGGTTGCGGCCGATGCGCGCCTTCTTCGACCGGGTATTGCGCAACCAGAACGTCCTGCAGGTTCCCGCCTACGCCGCCCTCACCCGCACCGACGTACTCGACCCGAAAAGCAAGGACATCAAGGACCGCGTCCAGGCCCTGGCAGAAATCTGGCCGGGGCTGCCGGCCGAAGTCCTGGAGCGTCGGAAACTGCCCAAGCATGCCAAACCCATCCGTCACGGGACGGTGCGCGCGGTAGATCCAACAGAACCCGAGGACGCCGAAGAGGCCGGCCTGCTATGAGCAACCAGAGTTCGATGGACATGGGCAACAGGGTGTCGAGCCAAGGTCGAGACAGTGGGCTACCGGCCGGTAACACAAAGGGTTTTAAGGGTAAGGGCGCGAGCGCGAGGCGGCGGGATTGAAAGATGAGGTGGAGGGCTTGGAAATTTTCGGTTCGGCAATTGGGCGTCTGGCTGGTTCGGCTATTGAGGTGCCCAACCGAGAATCAGGCGAATCCTGGCCCTGGCGAACAGCGATCCGGCGTGGCATGCGTGGTGACGATGGGCACAAACCGCGGGGCGGATGCCGAGCCCAGCCCCGACAGGAGCGCTCGCCGATGAAGAGCCACGTGATCGCCGAGTCATTCCTGGGCGCTTGGCGAGGCCGTTGGGCATGAGTACACCGTTCGATGCATCTGCCCCGGCCTTGGCCATCCTAGCCGAGCTATGGATGGCGGCCGACGGTACCGCACTGACGCAACGCAGCGGCCGTATCGCGATGACCCTGACGGAGATCCTGAATGAAATCGAGGTGGAGATGACCCAGATCGGCGAGTTGACCCGGATGGAGAACGGCATCGGCCTGGTGCTGGCGATCCAGCGCCGGGCTTCCGGAGCGGTATCGCTCCGGTGGCGGACCAGCCGCAACCGGATGTTGTCCGCCGACGCATTAGCCCAGCGGGTAGCTGGTCTGCCTCCCGAAGTCGGGCGCTGGTACATCGAGCTGGACGCCAAGGTGCGCTGGCTCAACGCGAGAGAACGCCTGGTGCGCCACGCACGCCAGGTAATGCGAGACCTCTCCGAAGAGAGGAACCGTGGTGTTGTCTATTGAGCAGTTCAATTTGATAGGAGAAGCACGATGAGTAACGTTTTTGTCGGCAAAGGTAACCTGGGCACGGCGCCCACCCTCAAGCGCGTCAGCGTCAACGGCGAAGATCAATCCGTCTGCGAACTAAGGGTATTTTTCGATGAATACAGCCGCGATGCTCAGGGCGAAATCCAGCAGAGCGGCGGCTTCTGGCTGACCTGCTCAGCCTGGGACCGGCAGGCGGAAGCGACGGCCAGACTGCTGCGCAAGGGCGCCAGGGTGAAGATCGAAGGCCGCCTGCGCGAGGAAACCTGGCAGGACAAAACATCCGGCGAGACGAAGAGCGAATTCCGTCTGGCGGTGGATGACGTCACGCTGGCGCTGTCGCGTATCGAGTCTGTGCAGTTCAAGGAAAAGGCAGCCTTAGCGGAACCGGATGACACGACGAACTGATAGATGAGGTGACGGATGGGGGAGACCCGTTGGACCATCGCCTTTGCTAGGGCGTGGTGGGAAGTTGATATTGCGCGAGAGCGTCAATTTCCTCAGGCTGCACCATTTCCTGATCCACTCCACGCGCTTTGCATAAATCTAGGAGACGCTTGGCGCAGATTTCCGTTTCCGGGCATTTGACGGGACGTTCTCTTTGCCCGTCCTTGCCGACGGCTTTTCTGTATGGGTGGCAGCTGCCTGGATCCCGAAGGGCCTCGATCATCGGCTGGTAGAGCGCACTCAGCCCCAAGCCCGGGATCGACTTCTTGAGGCGCAGGTAGATCTCGACGCCGGCGGGATCCAGATCGCCCCAGAAGGTGATGTTGGGGTGCCTGAGCAGGTCCTTCGCCAGCGGACACGCCGAGCCCTCGCGCGTCAGCGTGATCGACGTGTTGAAGCGCTCATCCACCATGCTAACAAGCTGGTTGCCATAGTCTTCCTGTGCCTTGCTCAACCCGAAGCCGAACGTGGCCACAAAAGCACAGTGCTTGATGGCCTCGGTCGCGACAGCCATCTCGAAGGCAGCGGGGTTTTCCACCAGGACCACCGTCGCCGGATCCCGTGGACCGGCGACCACGACATAGAGCGGGTGGGTCGGGAATTGGTCGACGGAAATGCCGAAGGCCTTGAGTGCGCGTTTCGGGAAGAGGTTGGTGAGTAGTTTGGAAGAACCCAGGAGATATTCAGCGCTGGTGAGATAGGCCGGTCGGCCAGCCAGTTTCCCCTGGTCCTGGCGAAGTTCCAGGAGACCGCGCAACAGGTGCGCCATATCGATTTCTGGGAAATCGGAAATGGAGTCACCGAGTGGGATCAGTGCCGCAGCGTCGTTCGGATCCAGGCCCGCTGCCTCGATGACGGCAGACCAGTGCCGGACATGGGCGGGAATGTCCTCGACAGGCTGAACGACCGTGATGTAGCTGCCAACTGGCTCCCCTCGGTCGTCCGAAGTGAAGTCGATATGCCTATCCTCCCGAAGCAGTAGGAGAGCCCTTCGGAGAGCTACCGGATCGTCGAGTACCTCCTTGCGCAGCTTTGCCATGATGCCCTTCGTGAGCACCTTGCCTGTCGAACTGGTTCTCGTGCGTTTCAAGAGCCACTGCCGAACGCGCCCCTCGATTTCAGGCATCTGCGGCCTCCGGTGCGTTGATGCGGGCGTGCTTGTAGGCACTGGTGAAGAGGATCATGCCGTTGTCGTCGTGAGGCTCTACGGAAACAAAAACGTGCCGGCGTTTGGGTTCCCCGCCGGTAGCCACCTTCTTCCGGCCAATCAGGTGTACCGGGAAGATGTCTTTGTTGTTCACGTAGTAGGGATTGTGGATGAGGCCAATCAGCTGGAAGTTCTCACCGGCTCCGCCCAGGCCCTGGAAGGCATCGTTGATGTAGTCCTCGTTGGACAGATTCGAGAACAGGCCATCGAAAAACATGACCCGCTGCGCCCCCTGCAGGGCCGCCTTCTGTTCCTTCCTGCTGCTGTAAAGGGCTGCTGCCCGTGCGATGGCGAATTCCGCCTGTTTGATCAGCCACATCATGGCCAAGGCGGTTTTCTGCCCCGTCGAGAGGCCTGCTTTATCCGAGTAGGGCACCATGTCCGTCCCTCGGATGGAAGCATGGGTGAAGTAAACCCTCGGAACGACCGGGTTCTTATCCTTGTCCCTCCCTGTAAATATCTGGCTGTAGATCGTGTCGTGGATCAACTTTTTATAGTCGGCTGCCTCGCGTGCGATCTCATCGTTGAGCCGTGTGACGCCGCGCTCGCGTATGGCGCGTTCCTTGTCTTCGATCTTGCCGAGTAGGTCATTAATGATCAGTTTGATCTCTTCCTTGTCGGCAACGGGGGCCTCTACATGAAACCGGGCGTTGGGGGTCCGTTTCATGACGCGCTCCATGATTTTTAGGCTCATATCGGCCTGGCGTGCAAGGCCTGCGAGGTTTTCGATGGAGGCCTCCTTGTTGTCCTCCATGGTTTCGCGGAGCTTGCTCAGGTTGGCGGATATCTCGTCGATCTGTGCCTGGATGCTGTCCCGTGTATCCTGGATGCGGTGGAGTTCTTCGATGGTCTTCGCTTCGGAGATGATTGATATCTCCAGCTGGTTCAGGCCTTTGATCTCGCCTTTCCGGGCACGAACGCAGAAAACATCGCGGCGCTGGATGAACTCTTCATTGAGCCGCCGCCTGTCGCCAGCAAGCCTCTGGAGGCCGGCGGTGTCGATCTCCAGTTCGCTAACGCTTTGCCCAAGATTGAGCATTGCGGTACGGACTGCGGGGTCGATACCTGGAATCTCCCCCGTGCAGGCACTTCGGATAATCTCCGCATCCTCCAGTATCTCGGGGTCAATGACGGACGATGCCTGGGCGAGACGGCGGATGTCTTCCGAGAACATGGCAACCTTGGCGTACTGGACGCGGATGGCCGCCACCATCTCATGCATGGCCTCCATGTGCGGTGCCATGAACGCCATCTCGCCATCGATGCGGGTGATTTCTTTACCTGCCGCGAGAGCAGCGTCGTTCGCATGATCCCGGTTTTCCTGTTCCTCGGCGATGCGTTCGGACAGGCTTCGCTCGTCGGAATGCGTGGATTGGAGGTAGCAGTCGGCACGGTCAAAATCTATGCCCTGTAGACGTTTCTGGGCTGCCTCAAGCGCCTTGCCAAGTTCTTCCATGCGGGTTCCGGCTGTCTCCATGAAGGCGACGAACCCTTGGTTCTCAAATCCGATTGCGTTTTCCAGGTCGCGCTTTTCCAGCGCATAGATCTCGTTGATAAGGCGTAGCGCTTCTGCCGCATTCCTGGAGGTCTCGGCCAGCTCGCCATTGAGCGCGTTCTGCAATTCCTCGACGATTTCGCCAAGGGTCTCAACCAAACCGTCCAGTCGGTTGAATCCCATCTCTGCCGCGGCAAGTGCCTCTTCGCCCCCTGCCAAGCGGAAGTCCTTGGCTGCGTGCAAGGCCCGCAGTGCCGGCTCGGTGGTCTGTGGGGACAGGATTTCCAGTCTCTCCCCGATTTGATCACGTATTCCTTCCAAACTGGGGATGACGGTTTCAGTAAGCTCCTGATAGCCGGAATCTCCACCGGCCTGGAGAAAGCATTTCATGGCGGAGATCGCTTCCTGTGCCTCTGTTGAGGCGCGGCGCTCGAACGTCGATGTCTTTGCCCGGAGGTTGTCCAACTTCTCAGTCGCCTCGGCGTGGATTCGCTCGGAGTCGCGTCGGATCGCTTCCTTGGCGTCCAGGGCTGTCTTCACGGCATCGCTTTCCTCGGAGATGTCTTCGAGCAGTCTCTCGATCTCCTCGTTGCGCTCAGTGAAGACCTTGATTTCTCCCTCAATTCGCTCTTTCTCTTCCTCGACCAGCGATGGGTTGAGAAGAACTGCAACTTGGCGCGTGTGGCGACCAACCCAAAGGCCATGGGCAACATCACCAACCTGCCGAACGTCGCCCTCCAAGAGAAACGCCTCCAGTGCCGGACGCAGGAAAATTGGCACCGTCAGCCGCGCCTCTTCAAGCAATTTTGCGGCCTCAGTGGCCATCTCGACCGAATCGACAACAGGGGCCGACAGGAAGGCCGAGAAGAGTGTCAGGCATTGCTCAAGACGAGTCTCCCGCACCGTTGTGGCGGCGAGGTCATGCAGCCTTTCAAAGGCAATGCCATGCTCGGCGAGGAGCTTGAGGGCGCGAGAGTAAACGCGGTCGTCGGCCGCGCCAAAGGCGCGCAGATCATCCAGCTCACCATTGAGATCGTTGACCGACCGATTATTGTTGGCACGCTCTTCGGTCAGTGTGCGGCGTCGCTCGGCCGTCCGCCAAAGCCACTCTTCGATGTTGGCGCCAGGATGTTGTTCTTGGAAAAGACTGAGGGCGTTTACCAGCGGCTGATGTTCCGTGACGATGCCTTCCTCGGCGCTGATCGCCTGGAGATGGTTCCTAAGATCCGTGGAGGGGTCGAGCTTGTCTGGCGCGACTTCGCCGAATATCTCGACGAAGAGCTGGGTTTTCGGCAGTAGGTCGAGGAATGTTTGCTTCTTTGCGTTGGCGCTCTGTAGGTGGCGAGCATTCTCGCTTTGGGCTTTCTGTTCGGCCCGCATTTTTGCCTGCGGATCCAGGCTCATGGGATCGGCATCCCCGAAGATGCTCCGGAATGCCGGCATGTGCTCAGTAAGGCCCTGCAGCTTATCGAGATGATTCTTCGCGTTGTTGAGGTTTACGCGCTCCCTATCCAGGTCAGTGCGCTTGCCGCCCAGTACCTTCTTGGCCTCGTCGAGTTTCCGGCGGGCTTCCTTATCAGCTTGCTCTGCCTCGTCGTGCTGATCGTTTAGTGCCGCCAGCGCATCTGGAAGCGGTGTCAGACCATGTTTGGCGGTCAAGGCTTGCCACATGGCATAGCCGCCTTTGCGCTCGCTGCTAAGCTGGACGTGTTCGGTACGATCTCCCTCGACCCGTTTCGCTTCCTCTACTGCCCAAGCATGTGCCGCGACTGGGGATTCCCAATGCTCCTTCGGGAATTCGTTTTTTCTGGCCATGAAGCCTTCATAGGCGATCTGGTTTTCCTCGGCTTCCCTACTCTGGTTAATTAGGGCCTCATAGTTCTGCTGGTGGCGTTGACGCTTGGTTTCGGCTTCTTTTTGGCGTTTCTTCTCCCTGGACAAGTCTAAGCCTAGCTTGCGCAGATGCCTGCGGTACGGATTGGTGTCGATCTCGTCGGAAGCGATGCCGAAGGCCCTGGTGAGGACATCGGACAAACCGGATGTCTTGGCGCCTGCAAGGTTTGAGGTTGCTGACACTAGCGATAATGCAGATTCGAGGTCATAACACAGTACCGCCTTTCGGCGCCCACCGTGCTTCTGCAACTTGATAACATCTTTATATTCAATGTGTTGTGAGTCGTTGTGCGTGCCAGAAACTGGTTCGCTATTGCCCTGCGCTCGTTTGATAACATCTTGCAATTCAATGGCTTGCAAGTCTGACGTCAAGGTCTCTACGTGCTTATCCCTTGCATACTGATTGACCCGTCCGGTCTCGACACCGATCAACTCTGCCAACCCCTCATCGGTGATCACGGCCCCGTGCTTCTTGTCGATGACCATGTGCCCGAGCGCAGCCATGACACGCTTGTCGGATGCCCACTGTGTACCCGCCGGGATCACGGGAATCCCGGGGATGGGCGTTCTCCCAACCAGGGACTGAACGGTTGCCGCGTTTTGGGCGAGCGCTACCATTTCCCTCTCGTAGTCCGCGTTGGCACTGACAACCTCGGAGGCCTTCTCCAGGACGGGTTCAAACTGCCTTAGCGCTTCCTGGGTGTCGTCGAGTTCACGCTGGCGCCTGTTAATGTCCAGAAGGGCATCTGCAGCCGGCTTCAGGGTCTTCAGGATTGTGTCCTCGAATCTATCCTCATCCGAGTCGCCCTCCGTGCCCATGGCATGCCTGAGCAGTTCAGGGGCAACGAATTGCCGGAAGAAGGCAGTGTCATATGTTTCGTCTCCTTCAGGCTTAACTTTGTTGATCATGGCCGAGTAATCACCGGCCCCTTCCATCTGGAACTCGACGTTCTGCTTTAGCACCTCAATGTTGGTGAACTGCTTGATCTCGTCGAGCCACGTCGCTTGGTTGCTCCAACGGTTCCACTTTGCGCCAGGCAGCCGTTCCACGGATTTCCGGAAGGCTTCATTCCCGATGAGGGTCAGCCCTTTAGGGGCTTGGGTGTAGCAGGGGGCATCGTCCAGAGCGCCTTGGTAGGAGTAAAAATAGGGATCCTTGGTGCGGCTCCAGCACATCCCGACCACGTAGAGGCTGCCAGGCATCTCCAGGGGATCACGAGTGATCAGATCGGCTTGCAGAATGTCCTTTGCATGTGGCTTCTCGACGAACTCCATCCGGACATGGGTCCACCCCTTGTCGACCGGGGCAACCCTGTCTTCCACTCGGTTCCTCAGACGCCGGTCACGGGTCAGCATGTAGAGGCAGGCTTCGGTGAGGCTGGTCTTGCCGCCGCCGTTGTCGATCTGCATGGCGGTAGGCTGACCAAACAGGCGGAAGGTCTCACCCCGGTAGAGTGGGGCCCATTCCTTCCCTGGGGCAAAGCCGTCCGTGAGGAAATTGGCAACCTGGATTCGTGATATCGCCGCCATCAGTCGACCTCCGTATCTTCATCGGTACGCTCGACCAGGATCTCAGTCGCGGCGCCGAACGGATCTTGCGCAGGCAGCAGGGGTTTGAGTTGCCTGTCGAAATTGTTCTTCATCTCGTAGGCGAACAGCAGGCTCTGCCGATAGGTTTCCTCGCCGACTTCCTCAAGGAGGCCGGCATCGACCATTAACTCCAGGAAGGCATTGCAGGCCATGGCGATCCCGCCTTCCTTCAGCCCGGTCAGTATCCTGTAGACGCGGTCGGTTTCCAGGGTTGATGGGTCTATTTTCCTGACCTGGTCATTCAAGTAATCCTTGACCGAATCGATGAAGACCTCCTTGATGAAGGAGGTGTCCACCCAGTCCTGCATTGCATTGGGGCTTCGGTTCTTGCGGGTGTACAGGAGATCCAAGAGCAGGAACCAGAGTTGGGTGAACCAAGTCCTCGCCTCGGTCTCGGTGTTGATGCCCTTGGACTGCATCATCCGGATCACAAGCCGTTCCGTTCCCCAGAAGGGAGCGGCGGAATCAGGTTTCCTGGCCAGCATGAACACCGTGGCGCCAGAGGCGACGCCCTTCGCGTCAAGGGACGTGAGTGTGACCAGTTGCAGGCCCTGGCCATCGAGGATTTCCTCGAACTGGCGGCGCACGGCATAGTCGGCGTTGAGGAGAAGGCCTGCGATCTCGCGCTCCTCCTTGCCCACAGAGCGTCGCTCGGATCGGCTCTCGACAATGCGGTGGCGCAGCAACCAGGCGTGGACTCGCCCCATCTCGGAATTATTCACGCTACCTCCACTACGGTGATCTCAATGTCTGTAAACAGGAATTCGTCCAGGCCTACGCTCTTCGTGTCGAGTGAAGTGCCTACGCCGATCATGATCCTGCCGGCGACGGGGATACTGCTTGGCGCAGCGAATACGCCCACAAGGTCGCCCAGCATCATTTCCTGATCCACCAGGAACCAGCCGCGCTCAATCGCTTCGGACAGGCACAAGGGGCCCGTTGCGAGTGCGGCGGCGATGTCTTGGCCATATCGCTCCAGGAACCGCGCCTTGCCAAGTTGGGAGACCGGCTCCACTTCCTCTTCTGCAAACGTCAGGGGTGCCGGCTGCTCAGCCTTCGTGCGCAGCTTCACCGCGCCGAGGCCATCGAGCACCGAATGAAATGGCGTGGCCAAGCTCGTAGCACCCCACTGGGCGAGCAAGAAATCGCTCTGCTGGGACGTGAGAGGGTGGCTCACAAAGTGAGAGGCGGCGTCGATAAACGAAGGTGGCGGGACGGCCGAGCGAGCCCCTTGCAAGGACATACTCACCAATTCGGAGAGGAGCCTGTTGAAGATCAGCAGAACCTGGCGGACATGGTTGATCTTGTGGTGCAGGTGCTCGAAGGTGATGTCGACGCCGGAAGAATCCTGCCACTGCTCGAAGGCTTCCAGCGTCTCAGCGTTTTCCAGTTTTGCTTCGGCTTGCCGGGCGATGTCGATGGTATCCTCAACGACCTTTCGGTACTGGTCGAGGCGATCCAGGTATTTGTCGATGCTTTCAGTTCGCCCGACACGTTCCAGGGCTGAACGTATTTCCAGAATCTCATTTCGGAGTTGGGCAACGATGCCATCCGAGAACGTGAGAATTTTCGGGAAGTCGTTGAACTCAATAGCGTGCAGAAGGTTGTATGCATCCCCTCGGATATAGGTGGCATCTCGGGCGGCATTCGCCAGGGATAGCAACATCCTTCCGGAGGCGGAAAGCCTGTATTCGTCAGCGAAGTCGGTCTTCTCGATGAGCGCTGTCTCGCGCTTCTCTGAGTGGCATGCCTTCGAAGAAGTGCCGGCAACACTCGTGAGGTAGAAAAACTCCGCCGGCCGCCGCAAAACATTGAGGACATATTGCACATCCGCTTCGCCGGCAACCTCTGGTATGTCATCCTGGATTGCGTACAGGATAGTGGAGAGCGGCAAGTAATCCTGATTAGCACTTTGATCGAGTAGCTTGAGCCGATGGATGACCTGGAAAGCAATGTCGAGATATACCCCATCAGCATGCCCAGTCCGCGACTCGCGCGTGAAATGCGGAGGGCTACCGTATGCGCGATCGCTGTCGTGGAGGTCAATCAACCTCAAGGTTGAGGCGATTAATGTGACCCATTCCATGAAACTACCTTCGCGACCTGCGCACTACTTGGCTATCGGATTCACTGAACACTCCCCACACTCCTTTCTTGAATTTTTTGTAATGCTACTCGACCCCATGCTCAATAGTTGAGCCTCATGGTCTGTCGGATGATCTGGACTTTCTCGCGCGTATGCTGCCGTTCCCGTTGAAGCCCTTGACATGCAACACCACTTCTGTTCGACTATTTTGCACCTTCTGGCCTCCGGGCTCGCCTAATCGCATGTAACGCGATTCGTCTTCTGGTGCGTCATTCCAGTCCCCTGATCGCGGTCAGCCTCTGACACCGCGACGCTCGCAAGAGCCGAGGCCACATCCCTTCTTTGACCGCGCGGGATTGCATCCCAACAGGTCACCTCCATCCCCTGATGGGGGCTCATTCCGATAGCACGACACTCCTGGCCTCCACATCCGCAGGCGGAAATTTCGCTGAATAGGATCGGGGAAGTCATCACCGCTTCGGAAAACCATTTCAACCACCGCCGGGCAACCGGTTTCAACGGGTCGCAAGACCCACATCCCACTGGGGAGGCTTACTCCCCTCGCGGGTAGTGGTCTCCCTTTGTTTTTTCATCAAGGAGATCGCTATGAACACCACCGCTGCTGAAACCACCGCCGCTGCCGCCGAGAAGCCGAAGACGCATCTCGATCTGCATGTGAACGGGATCGGGTATCTGAATCGCGTCCGTGAAGTGAAGGTGAAGAAAGGCTCGTTCTGGGCTTGTTCCATCGCCGCACTGCATGGCTCGATCGACGCACCCGAGACCACCTACTTCGATGTCAAGATCGAAGGCGCCGAGGCGCTTGAGAGGGTCAAATTCCTCAAGAGCGCGGTCAACGCCAACCAGAAGGTGACGGTTGCCTTCCGTTTGGGTGACATCTATCCCGAGTCCTTCGTTTACCAGTCCGGTCCCAAGCAGGGCCAGACCGGTGTTTCAATCAAGGGAAGGTTGCTCAAGATCGCTTCCGCGAAGATCGACGGCATGCCCGTCGATTTCGCTGAAATGCGGTTTGCCGCCTGATCCCAGGCGAGCTCGCAGCACCCTGCCCTACCCGCCATTCGGATTTCTCCGCTTGGCTTCGTGTTTTACCCATCCCTACCGGGAGTGCGTCCGCTCCCCAAGGGGAGTGGCGCCTTCCGGCTGGGCTTCATTTTTCATCCTGGAGGCACATCATGATCAGCATCACCGGAACACTCAGCATCAAAGCGGTCAACGGCAGCAAGGGTTCTTTCTGCGTCGGCGACCTGTCCACCAGCGTGGGCACCTTCAAGGTCAAGGACGCGATTCTCGACCAGTACAGCCCCGGCGATTACGACGGGACGTTCGTCATCGAGGAGATTTTCCCATCCAGCTACACCTGGCGCGGGAAGGTCTGGGTCGAGGTGCGGGCCAGACTGTCGGCGATTCATGTCGAGAGCGAACCCGAAACGCCTGACACCGAGACGTTGCCGGAGTCGGTCGAACCCGATCCGGCGAACGAGAATCGCCCGGTGCAGGAAACTGCCGCTACGCCCGTTTCCGACGAGCTACTGGCGGCGCCGACCGAGACCTCGTTGTTCGATGCCGAGACCCATGGTCTCATCGAAGCCGGCAAAGCCGTCAAGCTCGATCCCACCGTGGATCGCGGCCTGTTCCGGGCTCAACGCGATGCCCTCAAGGGGCATGGCTACCGGTTCGATGCCAGCACGCAAATGTGGGAACTGCCTGCTGCGTAATCTCAACCTTCGAACCCGCTCAGGCGGGTTCACCCAGGCGGCCTGAACGAGGCCTCCGGGGTGAGCCCGAAGAGCGGCGATTGCAGCCTGGTTGGCGGTTGTCCCGAACCGCATCCCTTAACTGCGCGTCCAGGCCTCCCTTGCCGGACGCGGCGGCGCCTGTTCCGTGGCCGCTTGGAGGCACGATCTCAGCGCCCCACTCCGTTGCATCCCGCCCCCAGGGCATCCGCAAGCCGGTTCCGGTGAGCCGGCTGGCGGATGCCGAGTTTCTCCGGCCCTCGTGGCCACCCGAAATGTACTGGCGCCACTGAAACAGTACGCACCGACAGGCGCGCGGCATAATTGCAACCGGAACCCAGTTCCAATCAAGAGAATAGAAGGGAGTAAGCATGTCACCCGAAAAGATCGGCCATCTGGCCAAACTGTGTTTCAACGTCGCCCTGCCCCTCCAGGTTTGCCGGAGCGAGACGGGCTATTTCATCGGCACCGTCCATCCCCAAGACGGGCCCTACAGCCGCGAGTCGGAAGAATATTTCCCCAGCCTCGAAGCCGCCGAGGCGGCGCTCGAATCGGGGAATTGGACTCAGCTTGAGTACGAAATCTGAAGCCTCGCCCTGGGTGGATGCCACGCCTCCACCCAGGGGCTTTTCTTGAGGGACCGCCCTGAAGAAAGGCCAGCTTGGCTTGTCCTTGTTCCACCGCCGGCAGACGGTTTCCGCCCGCCCGATCCCCGTCAAGGATCGCCGCTCGTCAGTCCCTGAAACGAGCACGGCCGCAAGGTCCGGGACTTCATCTCAACCCACGCGGGGATTCCGTTCCCCGCCAGGGGCATGGTGTTTCCGCTTTCCAGGAGGATCCACCATGTTCGCTTTCACCTTGTGCGCGGCCTTCGGGCTCACCCTGTATTTCAGCTTGATTCGGCCGGTGTTGTATCGGGCCGGTTGGATTTGACCACTCCCCCGAAAGAGCAGGCATTTCGCTTGCCGCACCTTTGCACCCAGGAGACCGAGATGGATATTGAAACGCTACCGGAGCTGATCATCAGTTACGCCCCCGGAAGAGGCTTTTTCATTGCCGGTTATGCCGACGACGAGGACTTGCAGTGCTACTGCCGGGTATCCGAAGAGGTTTATCCGACCTATTTGGACGCCGCAAGAGCCTTGGTCGACGGCAATTGGACACCTGCCTGAGCGTCCGTCCGAGTCAAGCCTCTCTGTACTTTCGAAATATTTCCTTCAACCCACGCGGGGACACGGTTCCCGCTCGGGGGCAAGGTGTCTCCACCTCATCGGAGACCATCATGCCTCTCTCCTCTCAAATGTCGGACCTTGATCTGCTGGGGGTTCTGGTCGGCACCCAAGCCGCCGAGAATCTCCTGCAGGAAAACCAGGGATCGCTGTACCAGCTGTTCAGCCTGTCCGCGGTGGATCATCGGGTTTGTGAAGCCGCTGCCGAGGATGGATGGAACCGTGTCCGGCGGATCCTCGACGTGTCTCGCGAGCTGGTCACGCGGGGCTTCGCCGAGGCCTTGCGTCATCGGGATGCGTTGTCCTCTCCGGGGGCCGTGCGCAGCCATCTGATCACCTCGCTGTCGCACCTGCCTCACGAAGCCTTCGTCGTGTTGTTTCTGGATGCGCAGAACCGGCTGATCGCCTCGCGGGAGTGCTTTCGCGGCACGCTGACTCAGACCAGCGTCTACCCCAGGGAGGTCATCAAGATCGCCCTGGAATACAACGCCTGTGCCGTCATCCTCTGCCACAACCATCCATCCGGAACGATGGAGCCCAGCCAGGCCGACCGCTGGCTGACCGATCAGCTGAAAGCAGCGCTCAGCCTGGTCGACGTCAAGGTTCTGGATCATTTCATCGTCGCCGGCAACCAGACTCTTTCCATGGCGGAAAGAGGTCTGATCTAAGCGTTTTTTCATCACCCCGCGGGGCGCCTTGCCCTGCCGGGGCAGGGTGCCTCCGCATTTTCTTGGAGAACATCATGAGTGAATCATCAACCATCGCCATCGGCGACAGGGTCAAGGTCAAGCGCAAGCAAGACCGCCTCGGCGGGCCTCAGTATCCCGGCCGCATCGGCATCGTCGTCCGTGAAAACCCATTCGGCCGCGACTCGGGCGGGTACTGGTATGTCCAGCTCGAAGCCACGCGCCGCGCCAAACAACGCATCGCGCTGTTTGGCGCCAAGGAGCTTGAACTGGCACAGGAGGGCACGTCATGAACCTGCGCATCGTCGAGTACACCATCGATTACGCCCACCGGGTACAGGTCGGCATCCCGTCCGATAGCGACGAAGAGGCCATCGCCAAGGCGCAGGCCGCCTTCGATGACGGCACGATATGGGACGACACCCCGGAAATGCCCCTCCTCTTCGATGACTATGAGGAGAAGGAAGGCGAAACGCTGGACTTCCAAGTGGTGGCCACGGTGGACGCCTGGCCGACTTCGGATGCCAGCGTGCTCCAGCAACGCCGCACGGCGAATGCCATGGAGGCCTGCCGTCTACTGGTGGTGGAGGAGTCGATGCGCGGCAAGAACGGTCCGACGCCCAGTGCCTATGAGCAATCGCTCGTCGAAACCGCATATCGACTGGCACGAATGGCGGTGGAAGGCCATCCAACCAGGATGCCTGAGCCGCCCCGACCCTGCGTCGTGGTCGGTGTCGAGGGCGGACTGGTCCAAGGTGCGTCGTCCGACATGCCGGTGGAACTCATCGTGCTCGATTACGACATGGACGATGTGGCGGAAGGCGCCGTCGAGGTACCGCAGAGCGGTGGCTCGCCCACCTTGGCCACGATCATCTCCCATGGCGTGGCTGTCGATCCCGACTTCGTCGCCGGAGTATGGAATGCGGAATCGGAAAGCGGCTATTCATCATCCACCCACGTCGTTACCCATAAGGTCGGCGATGGGGAAATGGCGAACCATGGGCGGGTCGTAATGCATGTCGCCCAGGCGGTTCTCGACGCGTGCAAACGCGCGGAGTCCAAATGCCGATCCATCGACAATCTGAACCTCGATTGTATTGTGCAGATCGCTCTCCGGGAAATATCGGAGTCCTGATCCTTCTTCAATATGGCCCCTCATCGAGGGGCCTTTCCTGGGCCGCCGCCGCAACGGCCCAGGAAAGGCCTAGCGCCACCCGTGTTCCACCGCCGGCTGTCGGTTACAGCCCGCCCGTTCCCCGTCAAGGATCGCCGTTCGTCAGTCCCTGAAACGAACACGGCCGCAAGGTCCGGGACTTCATTAAATTCGCCCCATCCGGGGTTTTATCTCAACCCGCCGGGGTGCTTCGCCGCCCTGGAGGGCGCGCGTTTCCTTCGGCTCAGCATGGAGGAAATCATCATGGGATGGACCATTACCTTCGATAGCAACCGGAAGCAGCTCATCCAAGAGCGCACCCGGTCGGCCACACAAGCCGATGGCACCCGCTGGGAATGCCTGCGCCACACGGCGGTAGGCAATGTGCTCTGGACGGTATGGGTGGTCACCCCCGCCGAGCCGAAGCCGCCCATGGCCTACAGGGCGCCCTATCGCTATATCGGCTGCGACTTGCTGGCGCCGGGCAGGAAAGGCGAAGGCTGGGGCTACAAGGATCTTTGCGAAAGCATGGGGCCTTGCTACTACACCTGTCCCTTGTCCTACCTGGACATGGTGCCGGTGGCCAACGCGGCATGGCGGGAGCAAGTGCGCGCCTGGCATGCCGCGCGCAACCGCAAGGTCGAAATCGGCGATGTGTTGATCTTCGAGGGTCTTGCGATCCCCGAGGTCAAGATCGTTTCCAAGCAAGGTCGACGCCTCGTGGGCGAGTACGGCGGCTGTCGGTACCGCATTCCTCCCCGAATCCTGGCCAAGGTGGTCGAACAGCGTTTTGCCACGTAATTCGTTTCGAAACCAGTTACGCACCGCCCGACTGTCCCTGCCGCAAGGTCCGGGGCTCAATCCTTTCTCAACCCTCGCGGGGATACCTCCCCGGCTGGGGTTCGGTGTCTCCGCATTTCCTGGAGACCATCATGGGACTCATGTTCTCGCGGCTCGCCCGCAACTTTATAAAAAACGGCTACTTCCCGACCGACGAGGTCACGCTCGGCCGCATCCTCAACGCGCTGGACATCACCGGCAGCCGGATACGCATCGCGGACCCGTGCTGCGGTGAAGGCGTGGCCCTGGCCGAGGTCAAGAACGCATTGACCGAAGCCGGCGCCATGGTCGAAGCGCTGGGGATCGAGTTCGACGCCGAACGTGCCTGGCACGCCAAGCAACTGCTCGACACCGTGCTCCATGCCGATATGAACGATGCCTGGGTATCCGCCAGGTCGGCCGGCCTGCTGTTCCTGAACCCGCCCTATGGCCAGACCGTGGCCGATACCGGGCAGACCGGGGATGGCAAACACAGCGAACGGCTGGAGCTGATGTTCCTGCGCAAGACGGCGGGATGGCTCCAGGCCGGCGGAGTGCTGGTCTTCATCGTGCCGCACACTGTCATGAGCGAGGAGATGGCCAACTACTTGTGCCGGCATTTCTCCAACCTCACGGCCTGGTCGGCTCCGGAACGGCAGTTCAAGCAGATGGTGGTGTTCGGCATCAAGCGCCGGCCGGCCGCCCCCACCAAGGGGCAGGTCGAGGCCTTGATGGCGGTGAAGGACACTCTGCCGCCTGAACTGCCCGAGGCCTGGCCGCATGCGCCGCTCTTGGTACCGGAAGCGGCCGTCGGCGAGGATCTGGTCTTCCAGGCGATTCGTCTGAACGGACCGGAACTGGCGGCGGAGATCGTCAAGCATCATGCCAGCACGCTCTGGCCGAGTTTCCCGCGCACCTTCAGCGCCCAGGCTCAGGCCCATCGGCGTCCCTTGCGGATGCTGTCGGACTGGCACCTGGCGCTGGGATTGGCGGCGGGCCAGATCGGCGGCTTCGTGGACGCACAGGATGGCCGCACCTTTCTGATCAAGGGCGCGACCTACAAGGAAAAGGAAGTGACGGTCCAGCATGAGACCGATGCGAAGGGCAACGTCTCCGAGACGCGCATCCTGACCGATCGCTTCGTGCCGGTGATCCGGGCCATCGATTTCACGGCCGGGAGCATGACCTTCGGGGACGTGCTGACCATACGCTGAGCTTCATCCGGCTCCTCCCTTTACCCCTCTTCGAGGGGTCTTTCTACAGCGTCCGCCATCCTGCGGACGCTGCAAAAAGGCCCTTGGCCATAGCGGGCACCACCGCTGGTCGAACGGTTTTCGACCCGCCGATGCCGTAAGCATCGAGGTCCGGTCATCCCTGAAACCGGATCGGGCGCCTGGCGCCGGGAACAAGGCGGTTTTCCCCGTCGATCATCAACCCTTGTGGGGCACGCCCCCACCGGGGCGAGCCTCACGATTCATTGGAGGCTCGTCATGGCTGCATCTTCACCTTTATGGGGCATTCGGGAGTTTTCGGATGTCTTTCTCGACGCGCTGGTCCGCAACGAAGCGGGCCAGCTCATGTTCGCCTCGCTGTATGGCCGGGACACCGCCATACAGCAGTTGTTGGCGGCGTTCTCGTTGCCGGTTTCATCGGGCGGCGTCGACCGCATCACCCTGAAACAGGTCGAGGCCCCGCCTCGGCTGGGTGACGGCGTGGCGGGCGTGGTTCCGCTGCATCCCGAAGCGCCGGCCGGGGATGACCCTCGGGGTGTCGCCTTCATCGGCGACGCCTCGCGGCTGACCAAGCTGGCCGGCAAACTGCCGCGTCGGTCCTTGTTCGGGCCGGTCTCGCATGTCTTCATCTACGACCCGCAGGTGATCGAACCGGACACGGCCAACGGCCGGGCCTGGGTGCTGACCCTCGGCAACGAGGGCCAAGACCATCTGCAATCGGTCTGGTCGATGATCCAGCGCATCTCGCCGGTGCCGTTGGGCGATGGCTGGATGTCGCCGGTACTTGAGCAGTTGGGCGATTCCATCATCACGGAACTCAGTCCGCAAAACCTGGCCAGGGTCACTTGGCCAACCCTGGGGCCTGTCCAGGCCTCGCTGATCGATCTGGGCGAGCACTTTGCCCAGGCCATTTCCGATCTGGTCAAACGCCGGGTGCTCACGCGCCAGGCCGAAACCGGTGCAACCAACCGGCAGGACATGTCGCTCGCGGCCTGATCTGCCTTTTTCAGCTTCAACCACCCTCGCGGGGACGCCATTCCCGCTAGGGGCAGGGTGTCTCCGCACTCTCTGGAGATCATCATGCACGTAGAACACCATACCCTTCATGTCACCACGTCCATCGCCCCAGTGGGCGCCGATAACGCGCTCCACACGGACATCCTGGCGTTCATCGCCGCACATCCGAAGCCGGCCGATGCCCCGGAACAGTGGGTCATCTGCAAGCTCTTCGACGCCTTCGGCTCGGCCACCTGGTGGCTGACCGAATACGACGCCGAGGGACGGATCGGCTTCGGCTTCGTCACCGGCCTGCACTACGACGAATGGGGCACCGTCTCCATCGACGAGCTGGCCGAACTGCAAGCCGGTCTGTCCGGGTTGCCGGGGTCCGCGCCGCGCATCGAGGTAGACCGGTATTTCCAGCCCCGCACCAAGGACGAGGCCGTGACCGCGTATTACCAGCGGACCAACGAGGGCGTCAGGATGCAAGAAGAGCGGTTCGATGGCGACATCGCCCCGCTCGCGGATCCGTCGGTGCTGTCTTTGTCGGAGTTCGTTTCATCGTTCGGCTCGGGCCTGCTCGAAGCCGTGCGCAGGCAGAACCCGCCCGTGTATTCCGGCTTGCCGGATGCCCGGCGGGAGGCGGTGATGGACGCCCTCACCCGGGCGCCCTTCCCTGCCCAGCGCGAGGTGGTGCAAGCCATCGCCGCGCTGCTCTTCGATGAAAACGATCCGGCCGGCATCATCAACGCCGAGATGGGCACGGGCAAGACCATGATGGCCATCGCGGCCGCCGCGGTCGCCCATGCCGAAGGCTATCCACGCAGCCTGGTGATCTGCCCTCCCCACCTGGTCTACAAGTGGCGGCGGGAGATCAAGCAGACGGTGCCGAATGCGCGGGTCTGGGTGCTGAACGGCCCCGACACGCTCAAGAAGCTCCTGACGCTACGGCAGATGCGCGAGGCGCCCCTCCATCCCGAGTTCTTCGTGATGGGCAGGGTGCGGATGCGCATGGGTTACCACTGGAAGCCTGCCTTCATCATCAAGCGCGTCGTCGAAACGGTCGAGGCCGGCGAGACGACGATTCCAGGCGGGACTCAGGTCGCCTGCTGTCCGAGCTGCTACGCCTGGGTAACGGATGGGGACGATGCGTCCCTCAATCCCGCCCTGGCGGAAATGCACTTGGCCAAGGAACGCCGTTTCTGCCCGCATTGCCACGGTGCCTTGTGGACGTTGACCCGTCCGCAGGCCTCGGCGAAGTCGCGGGAGGAGATGGTGCTCGCGGCCATGCAGCAACTGCCGACGATCGGCGCCAAGACAGCCCAGCGTTTGCTGGGCAAGTTCGGCGCCACAATGCTGGGCGACATGCTGGAGGACAACGTCTACGAGTTCATCAACCTGATGGACGAGGATGGCGACCTGTTCTTCTCCGATCGCCAGGCGACCAGGATGGAGCGGGCCATGGCCAACTCCGAGTTCAGCTTTGGGCAAGGCGGCTACCAGCCGACCGAGTTCATCAAGCGCTATCTGCCTCAGGGCTACTTCGGCTTGCTCATCGTCGACGAAGGTCACGAGTTCAAGAACGAGGGCTCCGCCCAGGGCCAGGCCTTCGGCGTGCTGGCCAGGAAATGCAGCAAAACGCTGCTCCTGACCGGAACGCTGATGGGCGGTTATGCCGACGATCTCTTCTACCTGCTCTGGCGGCTACAACCCAAGGCGATGATGGAGGACGGTTTCGGCTATTCGCGGCGCGGCTCACTCGGGCCGGCCTCCATGGGCTTCCTGCGAGCCCATGGCGTCATCAAGGACATCTACAAGTCCAAAAGTGACGACGAAGCCCGATCCCATCGCACGGCGCGCGGTCGACAGACCATGCATCGCGCGACCAAGGGACCGGGCTTCGGGCCGAACGGCATCATGCGCTATGTGGTGCCGATCAGCGCGTTCCTGAAGCTCAAGCAGATCGGCGGCAATGTCCTGCCTCCCTACGAGGAACATTTCGACGGGGTGGTCATGACGCCGATCCAGCAAGAGTGGTATCGAAAGCTGGAAGGCGCGTTGAAACAGGCATTGAAAGATGCCTTGCGTGCCGGTGACCACAGCCTGTTGGGGGTGGTGCTCAACGCCTTGCTGGCGTGGCCGGATTGCGCGTTCCGCGAGGAGCACGTGGTCCACCCGCATCGTCGCGACCGCGTGTTGGCTCATGTGCCGGCGCTGTTCGACGGTTCGGAGCCGATGCCGAAGGAGCGCATGCTCATCGAGCGCGTGAAGGCCGAGAAAGCCAGGGGACGTCGTGTCCTGGTCTACACGGTCTATACGGGCACCCGTGACACCACGGCAAGACTCAAGGCCCTGCTTTCGGCCGAAGGTCTCAAGGTGGCAACACTGAGCGCCAGCGTGGCCGCCGAGAAGCGTGAAGACTGGGTCGCCGACCAGGTCGACCGCGGCATCGACGTGCTGGTAACCAACCCCGAGCTGGTGAAAACCGGTCTCGACCTGCTGGAGTTTCCGACCATCGTGTTCCTACAGTCCGGGTACAACGTCTACACCCTGCAACAGGCCGCCCGCCGTTCCTGGCGGATCGGCCAGAAGCAAGCAGTGGACGTGGTTTTCCTGGGCTACCAGGGCACGGCGCAGTTGGCCTGCCTTGAGCTGATGGCGAAGAAGATCGCCGTGGCTCAATCGACTTCGGGCGACATGCCCGAGTCGGGGCTGGACGTGTTGAACCAGTCGGGTGATTCCATCGAAGTGGCACTGGCCAGGCAGTTGGTGGCCTGATCTTCCTCGGCGCGCCTCAAGGCGTGCCGGGGTTCATTACAGAATTGGAGGTGATGATGTTGACGAATCCGGATCAAGAACGGCTCGATAAAGCCGCTCAGGCGGCCCAGTTATTGCAGCAGGATCTGCTGGATCTGAGTCGGGCCGACAACCCGCTCCTGGCGGACATTGGCTATGGACTCCTGGAGGAAATCGTGGCCTTGCACACCCGGCTGGATCGTCTGTGCGTGGTAACGCGTGAATCGCCAGAGGGATGAGGAGGTGTACCGCCATGCCTCTATTGTTTGATCAGCTAAACTGTTGTGTAGAGTCTATTCAATGATATCCCCACCCCCGAGCAACTCGGGGTCTTCAACCGCCCTCATGGGCGGTTTTTTTGTTTCCCCATGAGTAAATAATGACTGCCAGATTTAGCATCGAAATGGCATGCACAAGCCTCGCCATGTGCTGCTGCCACCAATTCATGCAAAATACCGCACTCCCGTGCGCTGTGGTTTTCTCCGCATTGCGCCCGCAACGCAGCAAGTTGGCTCTCCAGTGCGCGTAAGCTGTTGAGCCGCGCCTGCACACGAGCCAATTGCTCGTCGATCAGCCGGTTGATGTCGCCACACTCCGCCTCTGGGTGGGCGACGAAATCCAGCAGGCGTCGGATCGACTCCAGGGGCATGTCCAATGCCCGGCAATGACGGATGAAGGCCAGTCGTTCCAGATGAGCCTGCTGGTAGGCACGGTAGCCATTGGCCTCGCGTCCGGGCTCGGGCAGCAGTCCGGCCTTCTCGTAATAGCGGATGGTCTCGATATCCACCCCGGTGGCTTTCGCCAGATCACCGATGCGCATGGCTCACTCCAAATCAAGAACATGACTTTACCCTCTTGACCCCGGAGCGGCTCCAGGGTTTTCAATGCGGCCATCTCATCACCGAAATTCATAACCATGTCAGGTTGCTCCTGCACCGGAAGTTGTGAGTCCTCCAGTACCGCCGTGTCACCGCGTTACCGGCGTGTATTGTGGGTGGCGCTTGTCCTCAACGCCGTGATGTTCTTTGTGGAAATCGGCGGCGGCCTGCAATCCGGATCGGTGTCCCTGTTGGCCGATGCAGTCGATTTCGCGGGGGACGCCGCCAACTACGGCCTCTCATTGGCGGTACTGTCCATGGGACTGGCCTGGCGGGCACGTGCAGCCTGGGTCAAGGGCGTCACTATGGGCGTCTACGGCATCCTGGTATTGGCTAAGACCGCCTGGGCCGCCTCACTGGGCATCCCGCCCGAGCCAATGACCATGGGATTGGTGGCCCTGCTGGCCCTGGCGGTCAATGTCGGCGTGGCGATCATGCTTTACGCTTGGCGCAACGGTGACGCCAACATGCGTTCCGTCTGGCTGTGCAGCCGCAACGACGCCATCGGCAACGTGGCGGTGGCCCTCGCCGCCCTAGGCGTATTCGGCACCGGCTCGGCCTGGCCCGATCTGCTGGTGGCGGGCGTGATGGCGACTCTGGCCTTGACGGCCTCGGTCACGGTTGTGCGGCACGCGCGTGCCGAGTTGGTTCTGGCTGTTCCTCTGCATTAACCCCCAGTTTCCGGGTCAGCAAATGCACAGCGAAGCGGGGGTAACCCCCGCTTCCAATAGGGCGGAAATTTCTCCGCCATGGACCATGGTAATGCCCAAACTTATGATTGAACTGAATGGAGAACGGCATGAAATTCATCACGCTCACCCTTATTGCGGGCCTCTTCATGGCGCCCCAACTTCCGGTGTTGGCCGCCGACAACAACGGCCACGTCATGCATGCCGAACAAGCCAAGGACAGGGTCTGGACCGACGGCACCGTGAAGAAAATCAACTCCAATATCGGCAAGATCGCCGTCAGCAATGTGCGCCTGGCCCAACTGGCCAACCTGGATCCGGACAATCCGGACATGCCCGCCTTGGCCTTGATGTTCCGGGTTACGGATCCCGCCTGGCTCGACCAGGTCAAACCCGGCGACCGCATCCGTTTCGTGGTGGAACGCCTGGATGGCGCCTTAACGATTACCGCGCTGCAACCCGGCCGCTGAGGCAGTCTCAATGAGCGACTTTTCCTACCCACGGGGGACATGAAATCGATGCAGCGCAATACCCTGATGTTCGCCCTGGCCATGCCCGCCACCCTGATAGCCACCCAGGTCTTGCGGTTGTGCGGCACGCGCGCGCTGTGTTAGCTTCCCCGACATGCGCAAGCTTGTAGCCATCCTTTTCCTGCTTATCCTGCCGCTGCAGTGGACCACTGCGGCGGTGGCAGCTTATTGCCTGCACGAAACGGATGGTCCAGCCCAGCAGCACATCGGCCACCACGCGCATGAACATCAGGCCAGCGCTGCCCAAACGGACAGCGATTCCGGCAATAGCGATTTCGATGCCGACTGCCCGAGTTGCCACGCGCATTTCGCGCAAGCCGTCATCGACGCCGATTCGCCCATGCTTCCGGTTTCGCAAGTCCGTGCTGCCATGGCTTACCGGGCCTTCCTGCCCACCCCGCCGCCAAGCTCCCTGTTTCGCCCCCCTCTAGTCGACCTCGCCTGAAGCTCCGGCAGGTTGGCGCGTCCCTCGATTCCCTCGTTGTCGCGATTACCTCGCCGGATTTGACGTAAGTATTTGCGTTATTCCCGGCTGCCCTCGACGTGGGCGGCCGCATCAGGACGAGGCTTCAAATGAACATTGTGTTCCGCTTTAGGGGAAGTGCTTCCCTCTGGCTGCTGGCATGGGCCATCCCATTTGCCGCACTGATTCCCCCTGCCCAGGCTGTGGAAACGTCTCCAACTCTCAAACAGGCCTTCAAGGCCGCCTGGGCACGTCAGCCGGAGGCGCGTGCCGCCAGGGCGCGACGCGATGCCGTCGGCGCACGTCGGCAGACGGCCGACAGCTGGCTGGCGGAGCCGCCCAGCCTGGATGTTTCCTACAAAACCGACCAGCTCAATCACGACCAGGGCAGCCGGGAATACGAGGTCGGCCTCGCCATGCCGCTCTGGTTGCCAGGCGAGCGGGCCGGTCAACGCGCCCTGGCCGAAGTCGAAGGCGCCGCGCTGGAATGGCGGTTGGAATCTGCACAACTGCGTACGGCGGGCGAAGTACGCGAGGCCTGGTGGTCCCTGGCCTTGGCGCGTATCGATCTGGAGGCCGCCGAGGCCCGCCGGCAAAACGCCGAACGGCTGGCCGCCGACGTGGCCCGGCGGGTCAAGGCGGGCGACCTGTCGCGGGCCGATGGGCACCAGGCCGACGCCGCCGTGGCTGGGGCCGTCGCCGAAGTCGCGCGGTCACGCGGGGCACTGGCCGAAGCGGCCAAGCGCCTGCGCAGCCTTACGGGCGTAACGGTGAATGGTGCTGTATCCGCTGCCACCGAACCCACCCCATCCCAAGCCAACGAGGGGGACGTACATCCGCTCTTGAAGGATATGGCCGCCCGTGTCGAGACGGCCCGCGCCGCTCGCAACCTGGCCGGTGTGCAAAGCCGCGCCAACCCGGAACTACGCCTGGCTGCAACCCGCGACCGTGCGGCTGCGGGCGATGCCTGGTCCAACACCCTCACCCTGGGCGTGCGCATCCCCTTCGGCTCCGACAGCCGGCAGCGCGTCCGTGTCGCCACGGCGACCGCCGAGGAAACCGAGGTGGAGGCTCAACTGGCCGTCGAACAGGAACGCATCGCCGCCGAGATCGACGCCGCCCGTCAGCGCGAAGAAGCGGCCCGTGCCTGGCTGGCTGCCGCCGAGCAGCGGGCGCAGCTGGCGAACGAGTCGCGCGGCTTCTTCGAGAAATCCTTCCGCCTGGGCGAGACCGACCTGCCCACCCGTTTGCGCATCGAGGGCGAAGCGGCCGAGGCCGAACGCGAGGCCGCCCGTGCCCGCGTCGAACTGGCCGCATCGGTCTCCGCCCTGCGCCAGGCCTTGGGCCTGCTACCCGAATAATTCAGGAGGAAACACCCATGAACCCCAAACATATCCTGGCGGCCCTGAGCCTGGCCGTCGCTTCGCCAGCCTGGGCCGGTGATGGACACGACCATGGCGACGCCCCCGCCGCCACTGCCGGCTCCACGTTGCCGCGCTTTGCCGCCACGTCCGATCTCTTCGAACTGGTCGGCGTGCTCGACGGCAAACATCTGACCCTCTGGCTCGACCATGCCGCCGACAACAGCCCGGTCAAGGACGCCAAGCTCGAACTGGAACTCGGCGGCATCAAGGTGCCAGTGAAGGTCCACGGTGAAGGGGAATTCGAGGCCATCCTGGCCAAGCCGCTCACGCCGGGGGAATTCCCGGTTGCCGCCACCGTGTATGCCGGTGAGGAGGCCGACCTACTGGCTGGCGATTTTGATATCCACGCCGAAGCCGAAGCTGCCGAGGCCGCGCATACCCATGGCTGGCAGGAATACGCCCTCTGGGCCGCCATCGCTGGCGCGGCACTGGCCGGCCTGGCCGCGCTGATCCGTCGCCTTCGCAGCCAACGCTTGGGAGGTGCCGCATGAAACCGCTCGCCCTTATAGCCATCTTCTGCCTGGCCTTGGTGTCCGGTGCCCATGCCGGTGAGGGCCACGACCACGGCGACGCCTCTCCGGCCGCCAACAGTAGCGGCCCCAAGCGGCTGCCCGATGGCGGCGTCTTCATGCCCAAGCCAGCGCAACGCCAGATTGGTGTGCGCACCCAGCCAGTGGAGGAAGGCGCGCTGCCCCGTGCCTTCGAACTCTCCGGCAAGGTGGTCATGGACCCCAATGCCGGCGGCAAGGTTCAGGCCCTCATCGCCGGCAGGCTGGAGCCCGGCCCGCGCGGCTTCCCCAGCCTCGGACAACGGGTCAACAAAGGCGAGGTGCTGGCCTGGGTAGTGCCGTCCGCCGGCATGATCGAGCGCTCCAACCAGTCCGCTCAACTGGCGGAATTGCGTGCCACCAAGGGTCTGGCCGAGAAGCGGCTGACCCGCCTGAAGGAACTGGCCGACACCATCCCGAGAAAGGAGATCGAGGCGGCTGAGAGCGAGGTCGATAGCCTCAACGGGCGCATCGCCGCCCTGGGTGCCGGACTTTCCAACCGCGATGCCCTGGTCGCGCCGGTCACAGGCGTGGTCGCCATGAGCAATGCCGTGGCTGGGCAGGTAGTCGAGGCACGCGAGGCGGTGTTCGAGGTGGTCGATCCCAACCGCTCGCGCGTCGAAGCGCTTGCCTACGACACCGCACAGGCCTTGGACGTGGTTTCCGGCAGCCTGGCGGTAGGCGATGCGCGGGTGCCGCTGGCCTTCGTCGGCGCTGCCCGCAGCCTGCGCGAACAGGCCTTGCCCCTGATGTTCCGTGGCGAGGGCAATGCCTTGGCCAATCTGGCGTTGGGCCAGCCGGTCAAGGTTTTCGCGTTGACCCGGAGCACCGTGCAGGGCTATCGCGTGCCGGCGGCGGCGTTGGTGAAAAACCCGGCCAACCAGGCCATCGTCTGGGTCAAGACCGCGCCGGAACGCTTCGAACCGCGCACGGTGACGGTGGAACCCCTGGACGGTGCGAACGTGGTGGTGACCACCGGCCTGAAGGCGGGCGACCGGGTGGTGGTGCGTGGCGCGACGCTGGTCAATCAGGTCAGGTAGGGGCGCCATCATGTTCAAGTGGCTACTCGACAACAGCCTGACCAACCGGCTGCTGGTGATCATCGCCAGCCTGGTGGTGATGGCCTACGGCGCATTCACCCTGATGCAGACGCCGGTGGACGTCTTTCCCGACCTCAACAAGCCCACCGTCACCCTGATGACCGAGGCGGGCGGCATGGCCCCGGAGGAGGTGGAGCAACTCATCACCTTCCCGCTGGAGACCACCATGAACGGCCTGCCTGGGGTGGAGAGCGTGCGTTCGGTGTCCAGCGCCGGACTGTCCTTCATCTACGTCACCTTCGACTGGCGCACCGACATCTTCCGGGCGCGGCAGATGGTCTCGGAACGCCTCACCTCCATGGAAGAAGGTCTGCCCGATGGGGTGACGCCGCGCATGGGGCCGATCAGCTCGATCATGGGCGAGATCATGCAGATCGCCATCCCCATCGACACGGGAAAGATCACCCCCATGCAGGTGCGCGAATACGCCGACTGGGTACTCCGGCCTCGCCTCATGGCGATCCCCGGCGTCGCGCAGGTCATCCCCATCGGCGGCGAGGTGCGCCAGTTCCAGGTGCAGCCGGATACCGTGCGCATGGCGGAACTGGGTGTCAATCACGACCAACTCGACGGCGCCCTGCGCGGCTTCTCCTCGAACTCGTCGGGGGGCTTCCTGGAACTCAACGGCCGGGAATATCTGATCCGCAATCTGGGCCGCACCTCGCGCCTGGAAGACCTGAAGAATCTGGCGCTGACTGCGCGCAGCGGCCAACCCATCCTGCTGCGCCAGATCGCCGAGGTGACCTTCGCCCCGGCCATCAAGCGCGGCGACGCCGGATTCGAGGGCCGCCCGGCGGTGATCCTGGGCATCCAGAAACAGCCCACGGCGGACACCATCGGGCTGACCCGCTCCATCGAGGACGCCCTGGGCTCGCTCAAGCAGGGACTTCCAGCGGGCATGGCCGAGCCCCGTGTCACCTTCCGCCAGGCCAGCTTCATCGAGGCCTCCATCGATACCTTGAAGGGCAAGCTGATCGGCGCCTCGGTGTTCGTCGCGGTGATCCTGTTCTTCTTCCTGGGCACCTTGCGCCCGACCGTGATCGCACTCACCGCCATCCCGGTGTCGATCTTCATGACCGCATTGGTGTTCAAGTATTTCGGCATGTCGATCAACACCATGACCCTCGGGGGACTCGCCATCGCCATCGGCGGCCTGGTGGACGATGCGGTGGTGGGCATCGAGAACGTCTTGCGACGGCTTAAGGAAGACCGGGCCAAGCACCCTGATCATCGCCTGCATCCCATCGAGCTGGTGGCCCACGCCACCCTGGAGGTACGTTCCGCCATCCTTTACGCCACGCTCATCATCGTGCTGGTATTCCTGCCGCTGTTCGCCCTGCCCGGCATGGAGGGCAGGCTGTTCGTGCCACTCGGGATCGCCTTCATCGTCTCGACCCTGGCCTCCCTGGTGGTGTCGGTGTCCATCACCCCGGTGCTGGCGTTCTACCTCCTTCCCCGAATGAAGTCCCTCGACCACGGCGATACGCGGCTCTTGGCCTGGCTCAAGTCCAGGTATCGCGGCAGCCTGCAAGCCGTGCTGGACCGACCCCGTGCAGCCTTGGCGGCGGGGGCTACGGCGGTGCTGGTAGCGGCGGTGGCGGTGCCGTTCTTCCCCACCACCTTCCTGCCGCCGTTCAACGAGGGCACCCTGCTCATCGGTCTGCGCCTGAATCCTGGGGTGACCCTGGCCGAATCGTCCGCCCTGGCGCGGCAGGCCGAGGTGTTGGTGCGCCAGGTGCCGGAGGTGGTTCATGTCGGACGGCGCAGTGGCCGCGCCGAACTGGACGAGCATGCCGAGGGGGTGCATGTCAGCGAACTGGACGTGGGCATCAAGCCTGCCGCCGAATTGACCCGACCGCTGGACGACATCAAGGCCGACATCCGCGGGCGCCTCATCAACCTGCCCGCCGCCATCGAAATCGGCCAGCCCATTTCGCATCGCATCGACCACATGCTGTCCGGTGTGCGCTCGCAGATCGCCATCAAGATCTACGGCGATGACCTGGATACCCTGCGCGCCCAGGCCGACCTGCTGCGCGGCAAGCTTGCCGGCATCCCCGGGCTGGCCGACCTGCAAATCGAAAAGCAGGTGCTCGCACCCCAGATCAAGGTGCGCATCGACTATGCGGCAGCGGCGCAATACGGCGTGCCGACGCCGCAAATCCTGGCCATGCTGCAAGGCCTGGTGGAGGGCGAGAAATCCGCCCAGATCGTCGAGGGCGGCCGGCGTTTCGCCCTGGTCATGCGTCTGCCGGAATCGGCGCGCACGGTGGAGGGCTTAAGTCGCATCCAGTTCAGCACTCCGAGCGGCAGCGTGCCCCTGTCGCGCATCGCCACCATCGAGGATAGCGACGGCCCCAACCAGATCAGCCGCGACGACGGCAAGCGCCGCATCGTCCTCTCGGCCAACGCCCAGGGCCGGGCACTGTCCGAGGTGGTGGCCGACATCCGCAAGGCGGTCGGGGGCACGAAACTGCCCGAGGGCTACTTCGTCACCCTGGGCGGCCAGTTCCAGGCCCAGGAAGAGGCCTCGAAGCTGGTCGGCCTGTTGTCCATCGTGTCGCTCACGCTGATGTTCGTGGTGCTTTACAGCCGCTACAAGTCGGCGCGGCTGTCGTTGTTGATCATGGCCAACATCCCGCTGGCCCTGGTGGGCGCGGTGCTGGGGCTGTGGCTATCCGGGCAGCCGCTTTCCGTGGCGGCGCTTATCGGCTTCATCACCCTGGCCGGCATCTCGGTACGCAACGGCATCCTCAAGGTCAGCCACTACATCAACCTGATGCGCCGCGAAGGCGAGGACTTCGATCACACGATGATCGTGCGCGGTTCGCTGGAGCGCTTGGCGCCGGTGCTGATGACCGCCCTGGTTACCGCCTTCGCCCTGGCCCCGCTGCTGTTCGAGGCGGAACGACCCGGCACGGAAATCCTCCACCCGGTGGCCGTGGTCATCTTCTCCGGACTCATCAGCTCCACCCTGCTCGACACATATCTCACCCCCGCGCTGTTCTGGCTGTTCGGGCGCCGGGATGCCGAGCGTCTGCTCGCCGACCGCGATGCCGAGGCGTTGTGATGCCAACCTTCGTTCACATCCCCCAAGGAAAGGAAACACCATGAAACCTATCCATCTACTTACCGCCCTGGCCTTCGGACTGAGCAACGGCGCCTTCGCGGCCGGCGGTCACGATCATGCTCACGAACACACCGCCCTGCACGGCGGCGTGGTGGCCGAGGCCAAGGACATCGACTTCGAACTGGTCGCCAAGCCGGACAGCCTGCGCCTCCATGTGCGTGACCACGGCAAGCCGGTCGATGTCGCCAAGGCCAGCGCCAAGCTAACCCTGCTGGCCGGTGGCGTGAAACAGGAAGTCGCGCTCAAGCCCGCTGGCGACAAGCTTGAGGCCATGGGCCAGTTCAAGGTAACCGGAGCCAAGGCGGTGGCTCTCGTGAACCTGCCAGGCAAACCCGCCCTGACCGTGCGCTTCGTACTGCGCTGATGCCGACAACACCTACCCATCGAAAGGAGATCGAAATGAAACGATTGATGCTGATCCTGCCCCTGATTGCCATGGCTGGCTGTTCTTCCAACGTGGCCCTCAAGGACGACTCAAACACCACGCAGGCAGTGGGTACGCTAACTTTGACTTGGCTGCAGCCAAATTCCATGGAAGTGATGCTGGATGGCAAGCGCTATGTAGGCGAATGGGATAGCGAGCGTTGTTTGGACGCGGAATGCCGTGGTGCCTATCGCACCATGTCCAAAGTCCATCGACGGCATATCAGGGAAGGTCAAGCTGTCTTGAAGACCAAGGAAGGCGATCGCCTGGACTGCGAGTGGGTAAGCCACCTACCTGATGTTAAGGGCTCGTGTCGGACTCAGAATGGCAGAACGTTCCGTCTGGAGGAGGCCAAGCCGACCAAATAGTGGGTGTGCAGGCTGGAGCAGCCCATCCGTTGACCCAACACAGACTGGGTCGTGATTTACACGCCAAGCGACCTCGCAAGGTCAGGAGCAACGGGCTACGTTGCTTACCCTTGATGGACATCGGCAAAACGGATCTTGTCGCCTTCGACCCCCAATATATTGTTCAGACTCACGGCCCGGAACCCGCGTAAACACTGGGGATCGTACGAAAGGCACAGAGAACGGAGAGCACAGAGAGCAGGAAAGCCGCCGAAACCAGGGTTTTCGGGTTGGTGCCGCCCTTCGCACGAATCCAGGAACCAACACCAGCACTAGCACTAGCACGGTGTGCAGACGTAAAAAAGGCGAGAGCAACGTCTGGCCTTTTGGAATTGGCGGTGCTGGGGCGACCCAGACTGGACGTGGCATTCGTGCTAGGGGGTAATCCAGAGCATTAGATTGTGCTTCCCAGTGGTCATCCTTGAATCTTTGCTTGATCGCAAGATTTCTCTCTTGGGTCCACGAGGGGCAGGTATATGCCCCTTCGATCACTCATTGAAGGAGGCAACGAGAGCCGCTGCCGCGACTTTCACGTCAGGTTGACTGTTGGTCTTCCTGACCTGGCAAACGCAGCACAAAGCAAGTAAGCCCCAGCTGTGACGTGACGTCGACTGAGCCCCCGTGTGTCTTCATGATGGAACGCACAATCGCCAGTCCAAGCCCGACCCCCTCGCCACCGGCGCGGCGGGAAGGGTCTCCGGTATAGAAACGGTCGAACAGGCGAGGCAACTGCTCGGGGGGAATTGAACCGGGATTTTCCACTACCAGTGTGGCGTGGGTAGCATCTCCGCTTAGTCTGATCGCCACGGTGCCGCCAGCCTGACTGTGCCGGATGGCATTCGACAGCAGGTTGGACATGGCCCGCCGCAACATGAGCCGGTCGCCTCGCGTGGTGGCCGATCCGGCAACCTCAAGCCTGACACCTTGTTCTTCGGCCAGGATGCCGTAGAACTCGACCAATTTTCCTGCTTCCTCGCCCAGATCCACGTTTTCATGGTTAAGCGCCAGGAGCTTGTTGTCCGCCTTGGCCAGGAACAGCATGTCGCCGATCATCCGGGCCAGACGCTCATACTCCTCGGCACTGGATTGCAGCACTTCGCGATACTCGGCGGCCGTTCTGGGATGGGAAAGCGCGACCTGGGTCTGGGTCAGCAGATTGGATACCGGGGTACGCAGTTCATGGGCAATGTCGGATGAGAACTCGGACAGTCGGACAAAGGAGTCCTCCAGACGCTCCAGCATGGCGTTGAAGGCGACGGCCAGGCTGCGGATTTCAGGCGGCAGCCCTGATTCCGGCAGCCTCTGATCAAGGCGGTTGGCCGACAGGCCGGTCGCCAGTTCGATCATTTGCCGCAAGGGCAGCAAACCGGTCCGCACGGCCAGCCAGCCCAGACCGGCGGTAAGCAGGGCAGCCAGAATCATGGCGAGGGCCACGCCGCGCTTGAAGGTGTCGATGAAATGCAAGTGGTGGCTGATGTCGAGCACGATGGCGACGGTGAGGGTGCGGCCGTCGCCGGTCGTCACGGTCGCTTTCAGGCCGCGAAAGCCCTGCTCGCCTTCCCGCCAAACGGTCAGACCATGGTCTGATGGCGCCCGGAAAAGCTCGGAGGGGAAATCCAGGTCGCGGCTGGCGAACCATTTGTTGCCCTGGGCATCGACCAGCGTGACCGAAAGCCCATCATGGCCAACCAGCGCGTCGTCCAGCTCCTTGGGTACGCCATCCAGGGCATCGGATGAGTTCGCCTTGGCCAACAGATTGGTTACCAGGGCCAGTTTACCCTCCAGTTCGTGTCGATCCATTTCCTGGAAATGGCGATCCACCGACCAGGCCACCAGCCAGCCCAGGCTGAACAGAACCACGGTGACGACCAAGCCAAATAACAGGCTGACCCGCGCGGTCAGAGACAGGGACTTCATTGCGCGGAGGCCCTGGGTACCAGATCCACAAGCGTGCAACTGGTTTTGCGCGTGGCCACGCAATGCGCGTCACCCGGTTCATGTTCGAACGAGCATGAGCGGGCCTGGAGCATGTCCCAGTCCGCCTGCTCATAGGCATGGCGAGGCAGATTGGGCGGGTAGTAAACGCAACCGAAACACAGTTCGTTGCTCTCGTCCGTTGTGATCGTCATGTGATGAAATCCTTCTCGATGTTCAATCCGGCGCTAACGCTCGCTGTCATCCAATACGTAGCCCATGCCGCGCACGGTATGGATCAGACGGGGCTCGAATCCATCATCCACCTTGGCGCGCAGACGGCGAACCGCTACGTCGATGACGTTGGTATCCGAATCGAAGTTCATGTCCCAGACCTGGGAGGCGATCAGCGATCTCGGCAACACCTCGCCCTGGCGGCGCAACAGCAGTTCCAGCAGGGCGAATTCCTTGGCCGTCAGGTCGATCTTCTTGCCGGCGCGATTCGCCCGTCGGCGCAGCAGGTCCAGTTCCAGGTCGGCGACCTTGAGCACGGTCGGCTCCAGGCCGCCCCGCCCCCGGCGCAGCAGGGTACGTACGCGGGCGAGCAATTCGGCGAAGGCGAAGGGCTTGACCAGATAATCGTCTGCGCCCAATTCCAGGCCCTTGACCCGATCTTCGACCTGATCGCGCGCGGTCAGGAACAGCACCGGCGTGTCCAGGCCGGCGCGACGTAAGCCTTCGAGGACCTGCCAGCCGTTGAGGCCGGGCAGCATCACATCCAGGATCAAAAGGTCGTAGGGATTCGCCTTGGCCATCTCCAGTCCATCCCAGCCGTCGCGGGCCAGATCGGTGACGAAACCGGCCTCGGTGAGGCCTTGTTTCAGGTAATCACCGGTCTTGGGTTCATCCTCGACCACCAGAATTTTCATACATGCCTCCTTGCGCAATGGAGACATCCTGCCACAGACATGGGGAGGCGAATCAAACCTGACATTTTTGTAATCCACCCGTCAGGTTCATGACGGATGCCCTTATCAACAATGGCCTCACCGATGAATAACCCATGGAGATCAGGCATGACCCAATCCATAAGTCAGAAAGGAATGCGAATCCGGCTGCCGCTGTTGCTGTTGGGAACGACCGTGCTGGCTGGCTGCGCCAGCTTCAGCCAGGACGGCGGACTCGACAAGGTGGCCTCGATCACACGCGAGCGCCAGGGCATCGCCCCGCAAACCATCAAGACCGAACAGGACGGCGAAAATGCCGGAGCGGAAGTGAAACGGCTCCTGAACGGGCAGCTCGACGCGGAACGCGCGGTGAAGATTGCCCTCCTGAACAACCGCGGTCTTCAAGCCAGCCTCGCTGACCTGGGCATCGCGGAAGCCGATCTCGTCCAGGCCGGAAGATTGCGCAATCCGGGCTTTACTTTCGCCCGTCTGGAAGGCGGCGGCGAGCGGGAATATGAACGCAAGTTTCTGTTCGATCTGATGGGGCTGCTGACCCTGTCCACGCGATCTGAAATCGAGCAGCGCCGTTTCCAGGCCACCCAGCTGCGGGTTGCTGAAGAGGTGATGCGCTTGGCCCAGGCCGCCCGCCAGGCATGGTTCGAGGCCGTGGCCGCTCGCCAGGCGGCGCGATACCAGGAAGACGTGCTGGCCGCCGCCGAGGCCGGCGCGATGCTGGCCAAGCGCATGGCCGACGTGGGCAATTTCAGCCGCCAGCGCCAGCAGCGGGAACAATTATTCCAGGCCGAAACGCGTGCCGAACTGACCCGCGTCCGCCTGACGGAAAGCGCCGCCCGTGAACGTCTGGCGCGGGTGTTGGGGCTCTCCGGGGCGCAGCGCGGCTTCACGCTGCCGGACCGCCTGCCGGACCTGCCCGCCAGCCTGATGGAGGAAAAAGCTGTCCTGCAACGGGCCATGGACGGTCGCCTCGATCTCGACGTGGCCAAGCGGGAACTGGATGGACTGGCGAAGAGCCTGGGCCTGGTCAAGGCCACCCGCTTCGTCAACGTGCTGGAAGTGAGCTACTTGAACAACAACGTGTCCGGGCAACCCCATGCGCGGGGATACGAAATCGAGTTGTCCCTGCCCATCTTCGACTGGGGCGGGGCGCGCACGATTAAGGCCGAGGCGCTGTACACCCAGGCCATGCACCGGGTGGCCGAGCTGGCGGTGAACGCCGAATCGGAGGTGCGCGACGCCTATGCGGGCTACCGCGCCGCCCATGAACTGGCGGCGAGCTATCGGGACGAGATCGTGCCACTGCGCAAAAGCCTCTCCGAAGAGGCACTGCTGCGCTACAACGGCATGCTGATCGGTGTCTGGGATCTGCTCGCCGACACCCGCTCCCAAGTGGCGGCCGTCAATGCCGCCATCCAGGCCCAGAAGGAATTCTGGGTAGCGGAGAGCAATCTCCAGATCACCCTCAACGGTCGCGGCGCCGGCGCCATGACAATCTCGAAAAGCACGCCCGCGGCCGAAGCGGCCGGCGGTCACTGAGAAAGGACAAAATCATGGATCGCCGCCAATTCCTCAGCCGCTCCGGTGCCGCCGTTTTGGGTGCCGGGTTGGTTACCCGCGTCGGCGCGGCCTCGTTGCCCGAAGCCCCCGTATTCACCGACCCCGCCACCCAGCCACCGCTGGCGCCCAGGGAGGGCCGCCCCTATAACCCCGTAATCACCCTCAACGGCTGGTCTCTGCCTTGGCGCATGAAGGATGGCGTCAAGGAATTCCACCTGGTGGCAGAGCCGGTCGTACGCGAGCTGGCGCCGGGCATGAAGGCCCGGCTGTGGGGCTACAACGGTTCCAGCCCCGGCCCCACCATCGAATGCGTGGAAGGCGACCGCATCCGCATCTTTGTCACCAACAAGCTGCCCGAGCATACGGCCGTGCACTGGCACGGCATCCTGCTGCCCAACGGCATGGACGGCGTGGGCGGCCTGACCCAGCCCCAGATCAAGCCGGGCAAGACCTTCGTCTACGAATTCCAGATGAAAAAATCGGGCACCTTCATGTATCACCCACACGCCGATGAGATGGTGCAGATGGCCATGGGCATGATGGGCTTCATCGTCGTGCATCCGAAAGACCCGGACTTCATGCGCGTGGACCGGGACTTCGTGTTCCTGCTCAACGCCTTCGATATCGAACCGGGCGCGGCCACTCCCAAGGTCAACACCATGCTGGACTTCAATCTGTGGTGTTTCAACAGCCGGGTGTTCCCGGCCATTGACCCGCTGGTGTGCCGCACTGGCGACCGGGTGCGCATCCGCGCCGGCAACCTGACCATGACCAACCACCCGCTGCACTTGCACGGTGTGGATTTCGAGGTGACCGGCACCGACGGAGGCTGGGTGCCGAAATCGGCGCGCTGGCCGGAGGTGACCACGGACGTGGCGGTGGGCCAGATGCGTGCCATCGAATTCATCGCAGACGCACCGGGCGACTGGGCCTTCCACTGCCACAAGTCTCACCACACCATGAATGCCATGGGCCACGACGTACCCACCCTGATCGGCGTCGACCAGCACGACATCACCGAGCGCATCGGCAAGCTGGTGCCCGACTACATGGAAATGGGCAGCAAGGGCATGGCGGAAATGGGCGAGATGGAAATGCCCCTGCCGGACAACACCTTGCCCATGATGACCGGCTGGGGGCCGTTCGGGCCGCTGGAGATGGGCGGCATGTTCACGGTAGTGAAGGTACGCGACGACGTGAAACCCGGCGACTACCGCGATCCGGGCTGGTTCAAGCATCCGCAAGGCACGGTGGCGTGGGAATGGGGCTGTGACGCGCCGAGCGCCGAACGCCAGTCCGGCCCGGCCGCCGACGAACACACCCTGAAGGCCCGCAAACCCACTGGCCACGAAAGCCATTGACCCAAAAGGAAGCGCCATGCGCAAGCACGTTCTCATTCTGTTCGCAGTGATCGCCCTCTCCACCAGCGCCGCCCAGGCCTCGCCGAGCCATGCCTCGGCCCTGGGCAAACCGGGTGACCACGCCAAAATAGACCGCACCATCGAGATCGCCACCAGCGACGACATGCGTTTCTCGCCCAGCGAGATTCGGGTCAAACGCGGCCAGACCATCCGCTTCAAAGTGGTCAACGGCGGCCAGATGAAGCACGAAATGGTGCTGGGCACCCTGGCCGAGTTGAAAGCGCACGCGGCCCTGATGCGCAAGTTCCCGGAAATGGAGCACGACGATCCCAACGCCGTAACGGTTGAACCAGGCAAGGCCGGCGAACTGGTCTGGCTTTTCACCCGCACCGGCAATTTCGATTTCGCCTGTCTGGTGCCGGGGCATTTCGAGGCGGGCATGCGCGGCCGGATTCGTGTGCATCCATGACGGAAATGTCATCCGCGCGTCAGCTTGGCGTGCGGATGAAAACCGGATACTGGAATCGTCTTCGACAAGGAGTGCAATGTGAAACCCCCCATCCTCCATACCCTGCTGCTTTTCGTCCTGATCCAGCCCGCTTGGGCGGCCTCGCCCGTGATCGATGTCTACAAGAGCCCGACTTGCGGTTGCTGCAACAAGTGGATCGACCATCTCAAGGCCAATGGCTTTACCGTGCGCGCCCATGACACCGACGACGTGGTGAGCCACAAGTACCGCCTGGGCGTGCCCCCCGGCCACGGTTCCTGCCATACCGCCGAGGTGAACGGCTATCTGGTGGAAGGCCACGTGCCGGCAAAGGAAATCCGGCGCTTGCTCAAGGAAAAGCCACGCGCCCGCGGCCTGGTGGTCCCAGCCATGCCCATCGGCTCGCCCGGTATGGAACAGGGTAACCGCAAGGATGCCTACGACGTCCTGCTGGTGAAGCGGGATGGCGGCACCCAAACCTACGCCCGTTATTGAACTGAAAGGAGAATGGCATGAAATCCACCACACTCACCCTCATCGCGGGCCTTTTCCTGGCACCCCAATTTCAGGCACTGGCTGCCGACCACGACCACAATGGCCACACCATGCCCGCCGGACAAGCCATGGACACCGCCTGGGCCGACGGCACCATAAAGAAGATCAACGCCGATGTCGGCAAGGTCACCATCAGTCATGGTCCCCTGGCCAACCTGGATATGCCCGCCATGACCATGGTGTTCCGGGTCAAGGATCCCATCTGGCTCAGCCAGATCAAACCCGGCGACCGCATCCGCTTCGTGGCCGAGCGCCAGGACGGCGCGTTGACGGTCACCGCCCTGCAACTTGGCCGTTGATGCGGTCTCAAGGAACAGTTTTTTCCACCCACAGGAGATTTTCATGAAATCGATGCAACGCAATACCCTGATGCTCGCCCTGGCCGCCGCGCTGGCCATGCCCGTCCCCCTGATGGCCGCCGACGCGACCAAGGACGAACACAGTGGCCACCACCCCGGACAAACAGCCGCCGCACCCATCCCGGCTCAAGCGGCCCCCGCCGCCACGCAAGACAAAATGCAGGCGATGCGGGCGCGCATGATGGAGATTCGTGCGAGCAAGGATCCCGAGAAGCGCAAACAACTCATGGAAGCCCAGATGAAGGACATGGAAGCCATGATGCAGGATGGCTCGTGTCCGATGATGTCCGGTGGCAAGGGCGGCATGATGGGGTCCGGCATGGGCATGATGGGTGGCCCGGGCGGCATGGGCATGATGGGTGGCGGCATGATGGGCCAAAGCGCCGCCGGCGCCGATGACATGATGGCCAAGCGCATGGAGATGATGGAAAAGCGCATGGACATGATGCAGATGATGATGCAGCAGATGGGCAAAGCGAAATGACGGTGCGCAGGCCGGCTGGCTGGCTCCTTGCCGGCCTGCTTTTTTCCCTGGCGCCCGCCTTGTCCGCGCATGCGGACACCCTGGCCGCCGCGCTGGAACAAGCCTGGCTACGCTTCCCCCAGGCGCGATCCCTCGACGCTCGCGCGGCGGAGGCCGAAGCCCGTGGCGAGGTGGCGGCCGGCCTGACACCGGGGCCGACCAGCCTCACCCTGGGGCATGTTAATGACGGCCTGACCGGCAACCGGGGCCGGCGTGAGTGGGAGGTCGAACTGTCCGCGCCGCTTTGGCTACCCACCCAGAAGACAGCGCGCCGGGATGAGGCCGCCGCAGCCGTGGCCAGGGTCGCCGCGCGCCGGGCCGCCCTGCGTCTGGAAGTCGCGGGCGAGGTGCGGGAGGCCTGGTGGAACCTGGCCGCCGCGCGCAATGCCCTCGACCTGGCCGGACGCCGCCTGACCACCGCCCGTACGCTGGAAGCGGACGTGCTGCGCCGGTTTCGGGCCGGCGATCTTTCCCGCATCGATGCCAACCTGGCCCAAGGCGAGCGCCTTGCGGCGGAAGCTGAAACGGGCCAGGCGGAACTCACCCTCAAGGCGGCGGAACAGGTCTGGCTCAAGCTCACCGGCATGGTTGCCCCCGCTGCGTTCGGGGAAGAAAGGCCGTCTCCATCCAGAAACACCCGCCACGAACCGGTGACGGATCACCCGCGCCTTGCGGCGTTGGACGCCGCCGTGCGCTCGACGCAGGCCAGGCTCAAGGTTGCCGAGGCCACCCGGCGCGAAGCACCGGAACTGGCTTTGCGCCTGGTGCGCGAGCGGGGCGATGCCGCCGAACCCTATGGCAATGCCCTCGGTGTGCAGTTTAGGCTGCCGTTCTCCTCCGGGCCGCAGGTGCGTGCCGATCACGCCGCCGCACGCGCGGAGCTGGCCGAGGCCGATGCCGAGCTGGCGCTGGCCCGGCAGCAGCTGGACCTTGACGTGCAAAAGGCCCATCTTGATCTCGACAGCGCAGAGCGCCAGCACCTCATGGCGAACGAACGCCAACGGCTCGCAGCCGACAGCCTGCGCCTGGCGGAGAAGTCCTTCGCCCTGGGCGAGTCGGACGTCACCACCCTGTTGCGCATCCGCGCCGCCGCATTGGAGGCCGACGCCCTGCTGGGCGCGCGTCGGGTCGCCTTTGGCGCGGCCGTTTCCCGTTTCAACCAAATTCTGGGAGTGCTGCCTTGAAACGCCTATTTGCCTTGCTTGCCATGGTCATCCTGCCCGCCATGGCCTGGCCCCACGGTGGTGAAGACCACAGCCACGATGCCGCACCTGCTGCGCCCGCCGATATCGCGCCGCGCGCCGTGGCGCAGAGCGAAGACTTTGAGCTGACCGTCTTGAAGACGGGCGGCCGGATACTGCTCTATCTGGACCGTTACGCCGATAACGCCCCGGTCACCGGCGCCGTGATCGAGCTGGAAAGCGGCACATATAAGGCCGTGGCCAAGGAGACCGAGCCGGGGCTGTACGCCTTGCCGGGCGACGCCTTCGCCAAGCCCGCCAAGTACCCGCTGACCCTTTCCGTCCAGGCCGGCGACACCGCCGATCTGCTCGCCGCCAGTCTCGATCTCACCGAGCCGGAGGTCACCGTTGAACACGTGCATTCCTGGGATGAATGGGCCGTGTGGGGCGGGGCGGCGAGCGTGTTGCTCGTGGCCGTGGGGTTCGTGCTCGCCCGCCGCCGCAAGGCCATGAAGGGAGTCCCCCAATGATTCAAATGCTTCGGATGCCCGTGCCCCACATCGTTTTGGCCGCGCTTACCTTTGTGGCGGTTTATTCCGGTCATGCCCGCGCCCATGGCGACGAAGACCATAGCCAGGATGCGAAATCGACCTCCGTGGCGCCCCCGACGATGACCAAACCCGCCGTTATCACGGATTCGGTCGCGGCCAGGCGTCTACCGGACGGCAGCCTGTTCGTGCCCAAGGCGGTGCAGCGCCAGATCGGCCTGCGCCACCGCATCGCCGAGATCACCACCATGGCCGCGACGGCGGAATTCAACGGCAAGGTCATCGCCGACCCCAATGCCGGCGGCCGGGTCCAGGCCGATCAGCCAGGCCGCGTCGAGGGGCCCTTGCCCACGCTGGGACAGTGGGTTGCCAGGGGGCAGGTACTGGCGCGACTGCGCCCCACCGCCAACAGCATCGAGCGCGGCAACCAGCGCGCGCTCGCTGCCGAGCTGGCGGCCCAGGAAGCCATCGCCGAAAAACGCCTGGCCCGTCTCGAACAACTGGAAGGGGCCGTGCCGCAAAAGGAGATCGAGGCCGCCCGTATCGAACGGGAAGCGCTGAAACAGCGTCGCGCCGCCATCGGCGCCAGCGTCGGCACGGCGGAAGCGCTGGTCGCTCCGGTTTCCGGCGTAATCGCCGCGACCCATGTGGTGGCCGGCCAGGTGGTGGAGGCCGGGGCCATCCTGTTCGAGGTGGTGGACCCGGCGCGCCTGGCGGTGGAGGCCCTGGCCTACGACCCGGCTCAGGCGGCGGACATTGCCGGGGCCACCGCGCCCCTGCCCGGCGGAAGCGTGTTGGATCTGCAATTCATTGGCGCCGGCAGGCAATTGCGCGAACAGGCTCTACCGTTGCTGTTCCGCATCAAGACGAAAGACGCGCCGGTGGCGGTGGGCCAGCCTCTCAAGGTGATCGCCGGCACACGCCGTCAGCACACCGGCGCGCTCCTGCTCCGTGGCGCCCTGGTCAAGACCGGCGCCGGAGAGGCGGCGGTGTGGGTGCGCGACGGCGCGGAGCGCTTCCTCTCCCGCCGGGTGACGGTGGAGTCCCATGACGCGGCGACGGTGGCCGTGGTGAACGGTCTCAAGAACGGTGACCGGGTGGTCACCGAGGGGGCCAGCCTGTTGTCCCAGGTGCGTTGATTTCCGGCTCTGACTCCATCATGTTCGAACACATCATCCAATCCAGTCTCCGGCAACGTCTCATCGTCCTCGGCGTGGCACTGCTGCTCATCATCTATGGCGCGGTGACCCTGAAGCAGATGCCGGTGGACGTCTTCCCCGACCTCAACAAGCCCACTGTGACCCTGATGACCGAGGCCGGGGGCATGGCCCCGGAGGAGGTGGAGCAGCTGGTCACCTTCCCGGTGGAATCCGCCATGAACGGCATGCCCGGCGTGACCCGAGTGCGCTCCGTGTCCGGCATCGGCCTGTCCATCGTCTATGTGGAATTCGAGTGGGGCTCGGACATCTACCGCAATCGCCAGCAGATCAGCGAACGACTGAACCTGGTGCGCGAGCAATTGCCCGAGGGCATCGCGCCGCAGCTCGGCCCCATCTCCTCCATCATGGGCGAGATTTTGCTGATCGCCCTGCCCGCCGACCCGGACAAAGTGAGTCCGATGCAGGTGCGCGAGTACGCCGACTGGGTGATGCGCCCGCGACTGTTGACCATTCCCGGTGTGGCCCAGGTCATCCCCATCGGCGGCGAGGTGCGGCAATACCGGGTGGAGATTGATCCGGCGCAATTGCAGGCGCTGGGCATCGAGCGCGAGCGGTTGGAAGCGGCGCTGGCCGATTTCGGCGCCAACACCAGCGGCGGCTTCCTGGAGGCCCAGGGCCGCGAATACCTCATCCGCGGCCTGGGCCGCACCAGCCGTATCGAGGACCTGCAAAACCTGGTGGTGGCGGTGAAGAACGGTCAACCCATTCCGCTCTCCCAGGTTGCCCAGGTCAAACTGGCCCCGGCCATCAAGCGCGGCGACGCTGGCTACGACGGCAAGCCGGCGGTGATCCTGTCGGTGCAGAAACAGCCTTCAGCCGACAGCGTGGCCCTGACCCGCGAGGTGGAAAAGGCCCTGGCCGACCTGGCCAAATCCCTGCCGACGGGTGTCGAGGCACCGCGCTTCCTGTTCAAGCAGGCGGACTTCATCGAGCACTCGGTGACCAACGTGGAGGAAGCCCTGCGGGACGGCGCCATCATGGTGGCGGTCATCCTGTTCCTGTTCCTGCTCAATGCCCGCACCACCCTCATCTCCCTGACCGCCATCCCGGTCTCCCTGCTGGTGACGGCGCTGGTGTTCAAGTACTTCGGCCTGACCATCAACACCATGACCCTGGGCGGACTGGCCATCGCCATCGGAGAACTGGTGGACGATGCCGTGGTGGGGGTGGAGAACGTGCTGCGCCGCCTGAAGGAAAACGCCGCCCAGGCCATGCCCAGGCCGGTGGCCGAGGTCATTGCCAAGGCCACGCTGGAGGTTCGTTCGGCCATCGTCTACGCCACCTTCATCATCGTTCTGGTATTTGTGCCGCTGTTCGCCCTGCCCGGCATCGAGGGGCGTTTGTTCACGCCTTTGGGCGTGGCCTACATCGTCTCCATCCTGGCCAGCATGTTCGTCTCGGTGACGGTGACGCCGGTGCTGGCCTATTACCTGCTGCCAAAAATGAAACAGCTTGGCCACGGCGACAGCCCGCTGGTGTCCAGGCTGAAGGCCTGGGATACACGCCTGTTGCACTGGTCATTCGGCCATGCCCGCACCCTGCTGGCCGCCGCCATGCTGCTGGTACTGGCAGCGGTGGCGGCCATCAGCCAGTTTCCGCGATCCTTTCTGCCCCCCTTCAACGAGGGCACCCTGACCGTGAACGTGCTACTCAACCCCGGCACTTCGCTCGCCGAGTCCAACCGCATCGGCGTCCAGGCCGAACGGCTCATCGGGGAGGTGCCGGAGGTGACCCAGGTCGGCCGCCGCACTGGCCGGGCCGAGCTGGACGAGCACGCCGAGGGGGTGCATTACAGCGAGATCGACGTCGACCTGAAGGCCTCCGAGCGCAGCCGGGATGAAATCATCGGCGACATCCGCACCCGCCTGGCCGTGCTGCCGGCGACGAGCAACGTCGGCCAGCCCATTTCCCACCGCCTCGACCACCTGCTCTCCGGGGTACGCGCCCAGATCGCCCTCAAGGTCTATGGCGACGACCTGGACACCCTGCGCGGCCTGGCGGAAGACCTGCGGATGCGGCTGGCGAAAATTCCCGGCGTGACCGACCTGCAGGTCGAAAAACAGGTGCTCATCCCCCAGGTCAAGATCCACGTGGATTATGAACAGGCGGCGCGCCTGGGCGTGGCGCCGGGCGCCCTGCTGCGGGCACTGGAACAGATGATCGAGGGCGAGCGCATCACCCAGGTCATCGAGGGCAACCGCCGCTTCGATCTCATCGTGCGCCTGCCCGAGGGCAGCCGCGGTCCCGAGGCGCTCAAGGGCCTGCTGATCGAGACGCCCGGCGGCAGCGTGCCCCTGGCGCAACTAGCGCGCGTCGAGGAGAGCGACGGCCCGAATCAGGTCAGCCGCGAAAATTCGCGCCGCCGCATCGTCGTCTCCGCCAACACCGACGGCCGCGACATGACCAAGGTGATCGCCGACATCCGCGCGGAACTCGCCGCCCGGCCCTTGCCGGAAGGCTATTTCACCGCCCTGGAAGGCCAGTTCCAGGCCCAGGAGGCCGCCGCCCGCCTGATTGCCCTGCTGGCCCTGGTGTCGCTGGCCATGATCTTCCTGGTGCTCTACAGCCGCTACCGTTCGGCGGTGCTGGCCGCCATCATCATGGGCAACATCCCGCTGGCGCTGGTGGGCAGCGTCGTCGCCCTCTGGCTGTCCGGCCAGCCGCTGTCGGTGGCAGCCCTGGTGGGCTTCATCACCCTGACCGGCATCGCCACCCGCAACGGTATCTTGAAAATCAGCCACTACATCAACCTGTGCGCTTTCGAAAATGAAACCTTCGGCCGCGCCATGATCGTGCGCGGCTCCCTGGAGCGCCTGACCCCGGTGCTGATGACCGCCCTGGTAGCCGCTTTCGCCCTGGTGCCGCTGCTCCTCGCCGCCGACGCGCCGGGCAAGGAAATCCTGCATCCGGTGGCCGTGGTCATCTTCGGCGGCCTCATCAGTTCCACCCTACTGGACACAGTGCTCACCCCGGTGATGTTCTGGCTGTTCGGCGAAAAACCGCTCAACCGTCTGCTGGCTGAAATGGCTCATGGCGGCGAGGCTTATTGATCCCCTTGATCCACTTCCCCCTGAAAGGAATCCTCCATGAAACACGCCATCCTCCACCTCCTGTTCTCCGCCCTGCTGGCCCAGCCGGTATTCGCCCACGACGACCACGGCAAGCCCCGCTGGGGTGGTGTGGTGGCCGATGCCGAGATCTTCCAAGCCGAACTGGTCATCAAGGACGGCCAGGCCAAGGTCTATCTCAGCCTGCACGCCGACATGCTGCCGGCCCAGGGCAGCAGCGGGAAGCTCACCCTGCTGGGTGGCGGCAAGAAGGAAGAACTGGAACTCAAGCAGGTCGCCGACAGCGCCCTGGGCGCGGCCACCTCGTTCAAGTCCGGCAAGGGCGTCAAGGCGGTGGCGGTGGTCACCGTACCGGGCAAGGGCACCGGAAACATGCGCTTCCAATTGAAGTGACCGGTCGTCGGAACTGGGTAGCGCTCAAGTAAACGAAGGGCCGCCCCGTGTAACTTGCCCCCTGTGGGAGGGGGGGCGTTCACAGGCCGTCGGGTTCCCCGATGGCGCGGTCCAGGTCGAATTCCATCTCCCGCAGCGCCCACCCGGCCTCGGTGTGGGTCGAATCCAGCATCAACGCCCGCTGAAAAGCCACCACGGCGTGCTCCGTCTGTCCCATGCCGCGCTCGGCACGTCCCAATGCCATCCAGGCTTCGGGGTTACTGGGCTCCTGCTTGATCCAATCCTGGCCCAGGCGCCGCAGGGCGAGCCACTTTTCCTGCGCGCCAAGGTCGCAGGCTGCCAGAAAATAGCCGCTCTCTCGACCCGGCTTTTCCCAGAAGGCGGGGGAGTCGGCTGGCTGTACCCCCGGCGTGCCCATGGCCGTATGCCTCAGCCAGCCCACCGGCAGGGCGAAATGGAAGTTGCCGCCCGCCTTGGCCTTGAAGGTCAAGATGCCCACAAGACGGCCTCGTCCGTCGAACAGTCCACCACCGCTGGCGCCCCGGTCGAAGGCCGCCGAGGTCTGGATTACCCTGCCGCCATCGCACTCGCAATGATGCAGTCCGATGATGCGACCACGGCTCACGGCCAATTCGCCTCCCGGCCAGCCCGCTGCGACCACATCCAACCCCACCCGGCTCTCACCCACCTCGATCATCGGCATGGGCGGGGCGGAGAGGCCCGGCAACGTGACCAAACACATATCGCGATAGGCATCGCGCCGACCGATTTCAGCGCGCATGACCGCGCCGTCCACATGCACCTCGATACGCACCGCCTGACGCAGCACATGACAATTCGTGACCAGCCGCTCACCGCCCAAGGGCACCGCCGAACCGAGTTCCGTCGTACCGTCCGCCTGGGTGGCCACCAGCTTGTAGACCCGCGTGTTCCAGTCCGGCGCCTGCGCGAGCGCGGCCAGGGTCCACGACCAAAGGCCAAGCAGCAGCAGTTTGTTCAGGCCGTATGCCATGCGGTAACTCCTACGTCATGCCCAGGGCAGAGGGAGACGCCCCTGAGTAAACCAGTGTAACGCCCTGGAAAACCGCCTGAAAGCCGCCCTCTCAAGTCGTTCGCCAGGCCGTCCCAAGAGCGACTTGGCCCCCACGGTGGGGCGGCCTGATGCTTATTCTGGGGCGGGGGCACAGCTGACCCATGCCCCATCGCCATGCAGCGCCACCGACTCCCCGCATGACGCATTTGTAATCACCGTATCAGCTTCCTGTTGGACTCCTCTGTCCATACTGACTCCAACATCACGAAGCGTGATGTCCTCACCTCAACTTCACAGGAGTCGATCATGAAAGCGTTCATTCCCTTCGCAGTCCTGGCTTTCGCCGCCACTTCCGCCTTCGCCCACGACTGGGACGACAACCCCGATATGCGGCAAAGCATCCTCAACGACCATTCCAGCGGTTTCGTGGGCACCGGCTACTCGCCCGCCCGGCTGGAGCGCGGCACCGGCGACACCTATGGCTGGATCATCCTGGACGTGCAGGCCGGCGAAACCCACGTGCCGCACAAGGGAGGTGACGGCCATGGCCCGGAAAAAGGCTTCGGCGACACCTACGGTTCGGTCCTCAATGACCGGTGAATCGCTTATCCCTGGTGCCCGGCGGGCCGACTCGCCGGGCGGACAACCTGCCTGCATCAACCCGTGAAAAGGAAACCATCATGAAAACTCTCATCGCACTCACCGCCCTCATTCTGTCGACCGCCCCGGCCTTCGCCCACGACATGGACAACAGCCCCGACACGAAACAGAGCGTTTTGAACGTCCACGACAGCCACTTCCCTCACAAACCCGGCGACAGCCACGCGCCGGCCAAGGGGTCGGGCGATGCCTACGGCTCGGTCCTCCAGGACAAGGGAACGCATACCCCGCACACCCAAGGCGACAGCCATGCCCCCGAGAAGGGCCAGGGCGACACGTACGGCTCGGTGCTTCACAACATCAGGAAGTGAAGCGTCTGGCGATCTTCGAGCACACCAGGTCCCGGGAGACAAGCCATGTACGGAATCGATCATATCGGCATGGGAATCGGCGGCTTGGGCATGCTCCTGGTCTGGTTGCTGCCCTTCGTCCTGATCATCCTGGTGCTCCGTCATTTCTTCGAAAACAGGCAGGAGCGTCGAGACAAGAGCGCCCTGGGCATTCTGGAACAACGCTATGCCCAGGGCGAGATTGACCGCGTAACGTATCTGAAGCAGCGCGCCGACCTGGAAGGCCGTGGCCGACCCGCGCAAGGAGGTTGAAATGCTGAACTGGCTGAAACAAATCTGGACAGGCTTCGTCGCCTGGCAACGGGCCAATGCGGAGGCGCATGCGCACACCGGATCCCATGCCTGTTGCTCGTCGCCTCCACCCGGTGCCGGATCACACGGGCGGACACCTCAGCGTTGAGGCCGCGTGGACGGAGATGGCCATGAACGGGCATCGTCACGGCACACCGCCCATGTCGCTGCGGACCAAGCTGGCCTGGTTCGGCTTTGCCGCGGTGGCGGCGTTCTATCTCTGGACCGAGCACCGCGCCCACCTGCTGGGCGCCCTGCCGTTGTTGCTCCTGCTCGCCTGCCCGCTGATGCACCTGTTCGGCCATGGCGGGCACGGCCACGGCGGCAAAGGGGGTGATCAATGAGTGCCTCGCCGGCCTACGGGCTCTGGTACCTGGTGCTGTTCAACTCGGCGGTGTTCATCCTGTTCGCCTTCAGCTTCTACAAGCCGAAGGCCCCCCGCGACTGGCGTGGGCTGGGCATGTACTCGGCCTTCATCGTCGCCCTGTTCACCGAGATGTACGGCTTTCCGCTCACCCTCTACCTGCTGTCCGGCTGGCTGGGGCAGCGCTTCCCCGGCGTCAACTTCCTGGCCCACGACGCCGGTCATCTGCTGGAAGTCATGTTTGGCTGGCGCGCAAATCCGCATTTCGGACCCTTCCATCTGCTCAGTAATATCTTCATCTTCGGCGGTTTCTGGCTGCTCGCCTCGGCCTGGAACGTGCTGTTCCATGCCCAGCGCGAGCACCGCCTGGCCTCAACAGGGCCTTACGCGCGCATCCGGCATCCCCAGTACGCGGCCTTCATCCTCATCATGTTCGGCTTCCTGTTGCAGTGGCCGACCCTGCCGACTGTGGCAATGTTTCCGGTCCTGCTCGCGGTCTATGTGCGCCTCGCCAGGCGGGAGGAACGGGATGCCATGGCCGAATTCGGCGACGCCTACCGCGACTACCAGGCGCGAACGCCGGCCTTCCTGCCGCGTCTACACCTTGTCGACACGGATGCCGGGAGGACGCCATGAACCATGCCGGGCATAGCCATTCCGGGGCCATGGCCGCCGGACAGGATCGGGATCTCGTCTGCGGCATGGCCGTGGCGCCGGACTCGCCGCACCGCGCCGAGCACGCCGGGCAGACCTACCGTTTCTGTAGCGCAAACTGCCTGTCCAAGTTCCTGGCCGAGCCACTGCGCTACCTGACTGTGGCCGAATCCGCACACCCCGAGATCCGCCCGGCGATGGGCGAATACACCTGTCCGATGCACCCGGAGATTCGGCAGGTTGGACCCGGCACCTGCCCGAAATGCGGCATGGCCCTGGAGCCGGTGCAGCCGGGTGCCGAACACGAGGCAAACCCCGAGCTGGCGGACTTCCGCCGCCGCTTCTGGTGGACATTGCCGCTGACGATCATGGTGGCCGCCGTCACCATGACGGGCGACCTGTTCGATCCGCTCCTGGGGACGGCCCGCCCCTGGCTGGAACTGGCCCTAGCCACCCCGGTGGTACTCTGGTCGGGCTGGCCGTTCTTCGTGCGCGGGGCGCAGTCGGTCATCCGCCGGAGCCCCAACATGTGGACGCTGATCGGCCTGGGCACGGCTGCGGCCTATGCCTACAGCGTCGTCGGCACCCTGGCGCCCGGCCTATTTCCGGCCTCGTTCCGGGTCAACGGCCAGGTGCCGGCCTATTTCGAGGCCGCCGCGGTGATCATCTCTCTGACCCTGTTCGGCCAGGTCATGGAACTCAAGGCCAGGTCCGAAACCGGCGCCGCCATCCGCGCCCTGCTGGGCTTGGCGCCCAAGACCGCCCGGCGCCTGAACGAGGACGGCAGCGAGGCGGACATCCCGCTCGCCCAGGTCCATCCCGGCGACCGCCTGCGGGTTCGGCCGGGTGAGAAGGTGCCGGTGGACGGCGCGGTGCTGGAGGGCGAGAGCGCGGTGGATGAATCCATGCTCACCGGCGAGCCCATGCCGGTCGCCAAGGCCCCCGGCGATACCCTGATCGGCGCCACCCTCAACACCAGCGGCGCCCTGGTCATGCGCGCCGACCAGGTGGGCAGCGGCACGGTGCTGGCCCGGATCGTGCAGATGGTGAGCGAGGCCCAGCGTTCCCGTGCCCCCATGCAGCGCCTGGCCGACGTGGTGGCCGGGTATTTCGTGGTCGGCGTAGTCGTGGTGGCGCTCCTCACCTTAATTGCCTGGGGCCTGTTCGGGCCGCAGCCCTCCTGGGCCTACGGCCTCATCAACGCGGTGGCGGTGCTGATCATCGCCTGCCCGTGCGCCCTGGGCCTGGCCACCCCCATGTCGGTCATGGTCGCCACCGGCAAGGCCGCCACTCATGGCGTGCTGTTCCGCGACGCGGCGGCCATCGAGACCTTGCGCAAGGTGGACACCCTGATCGTCGACAAGACCGGCACCCTCACCGAGGGCCGACCGGCCTTCCACGGCCTGGCGGCGACAGCTGGCTGGCGCGAGGAGGAGGTCCTCCGGGTGGCGGCGAGCCTGGACCAGGGCAGCGAACATCCTCTGGCGCACGCCCTGGTGGCCGAGGCACGTCGGCGCGGCCTTCACCTCAGCGCACCGGAGGGCTTCGAGTCCGCCTCCGGGATCGGCGCGCGCGGCGTCGTCGACGGCCGGGCGGTGGCCATCGGCAACACCCGGCTGATGGAGGGCGACGGGATCGACTGGCGGCCGCTCGGCGAGCGGGCCGAGGCCCTGCGTGGAGAGGGCGCCAGCGTCATGTTCCTGGCCGTGGCAGGGCAGGCGGTCGGCCTGATCGCCGTCGCCGACCCGATCAAGGCCTCCACGCCGGAGGCCTTGGCCTATCTTCGTGACAGCGGCCTGGAAATCGTCATGGCTACCGGCGACGGCCTCACCACCGCCCACGCCGTGGGCCGCGAACTCGGCATCGCCGAGGTCCACGGCGAGGTCAAGCCGGAGGACAAGGATGCCCTGGTGGCACGGCTGCGGGGCCAGGGCCGCATTGTCGCCATGGTCGGCGACGGCATCAACGACGCTCCCGCGCTGGCACGCGCCGACGTCGGTATCGCCATGGGCACCGGCACCGACGTGGCCATGACCAGCGCCCAGGTCACCCTGGTCAAGGGCGACCTGCGTGGCATCGTCGCCGCCCGCCGCCTGTCCGAGGCCTCGGTGCGCAACATGCGACAGAACCTGCTCTTCGCCTTCCTCTACAACGCCCTGGGCGTACCCATCGCCGCCGGGGCGTTGTACCCGCTCTTCGGCCTTTTGCTGTCGCCGCTGATCGCTGCCCTGGCCATGAGCTTCAGCTCGGTCTCGGTGGTGGCCAACGCCCTGCGCTTGCGTCGGGTCGCACTCTGAAACCTCACTTGAAGGACATTGCCATGAAACTGTTGACGATTCTCCCTTTGCTGCTATTGGCCGGTTGCGCGTCGAATGTGGCGCTCAAGGATACAAGCGATGCGACGCAGGCCGTCGGCACCCTGCATCTCGGTTGGCTCCAAGCCAATTCCATGGAGGTGATGCTGGACGGTAAGCGCTATGTGGGTAAATGGGATAGCGAACGTTGCTTGAATGTGGAATGCCGAGGCGTCTACCGGAATGTGTCCAAAGTCCATCGTCGGCATATCGAAAAAGGTCAAGCCCTCCTGAAGTCCAGGGATGGCGACCACTTGGACTGCGAGTGGGTGAGCCACCTGCCCGATCTTCATGGCACATGTAGGGCGCAGGATGACAGCGTATTCAAACTGGTGGAGGCCAAGCCGATCAAATAACGGGCGTACAGGTGAAAGCAGCTGTAAAAGCAGCCGACCATTGAGGCCATCCAGTTTCGGGATTGGCATACTCGAAACAACGCAGCAAGGCCAAGAGCAATTGATGACATCGACAAAGTTGAGGCCATGAGTTGGACCTCAAGTTGGATCTCATCTCATGTGTGGACTAATTGCCAATTTGATGGAATCGGTTCTTCTTGATCACCTTCCTGTCGGAGATGAACTCGGGCTCACCGATACAGCACACATTCGATGACCCAAGCAACTTATATCCATGGCCTCAGATGTTTGTTGCGATATGACGACACCACGCCGGTTGGCGGCACGACCAGCGCTGGCTTCATTGCTATCGGTAAAGCAGTCGATGCAGTAACTGATCGTTATCTTGTCGGGAGTCACCCCCCCATTGATCAGGTATGACCGAATCTCGGCAGCACGGGCCATGGCCAAGCGCTTGTTGATCGACATTGACCCGATGATGTCGGTATAACCCCGCACATGGATGCGAGTAGCCCCCCTGGCTACCGCCAATATGGCATCCATGGCCGAGCGACCTTGTGGACCTAGCTTTGAACGGCCGAATGCGAATGGCACCAAGTGCTTGAACACGGCCGGCTGACCTGCCGATTTCGTATCAGGAGTTGGAACCGGCGCTGGCACCATTTCCTGAACCAAGACCGGTACGGGGTTCGCTGGGACAGACATAGCGGGTGCAATAGTCAAGGCCGCCGGCAGAGGGGGCAGGTATCGCGTCTTGATAGTCGGCTTCGCGCATGGCTTACAAATCACATGGAAGGCTTCGCCTGAGTCAGCGTCTCGAATCTGGTCGATCCCACGCTCCAGGACAAACGCTTTGCCCTCTTCCCCTTTGTCTGCGTCCTTGGACTGTGGGGGCATAGCCTGGCAGCCCGAGACTGCCAGGACGACCAGGAATGGGACCAGGATGGAGGGCTTCATTGTTCTTCGATCACCAGAAAGGCCGGCGAGCCATTTACGCCGACATTCATGTCCGCCACCCGCCAACCGTGATCGTAGACCTGACTGATGGTTACCCCTCCAAGAGAAGAACAATTCCAGACCTCGGTAAGCAAGCCGCGCGTCCAGCAGACATCCCCCTTTTTCAAAATTTTCCCGTGCTCGGCAGTTGGCGTCTGGGGCCTCGCGGCCACCCCCATCGAGTCCTGAATCTTGACGATGGCCGGCACCGACAGCTCGGCCGCCTGGGTGGTCCTACAGGGAAGCAGGCCCACGGCAATGAGAGCCGTGACAAAGCGTGTTTTCATGGTATTTCCTTTCGTTGAAGAGGCATGGGGCCTGCCGATGCGTTGCATGCCACATGACGCAGGCCTAAACTGAAACCGCTTGAAATCGACGAAACCGGGAGAACTTCATGGACAACACAGCTTGGTACACGTGGGACGACATGACCCCGTTGCGCTTCGCCATCCTCATCGGCGTGGTGCTGGTGACGTGGGCCGTCATCAAGCTGGTTGAACGATTTGGCGCTTCGGATGGCGCCGCTGGCCAGCCCGATGATCATCTGGGAGACGATGACATCGTGACGAACCCGGCCTACCGAAACTTCGTCGGTAACATGTATCACAGGCACGATGAAGACTGACCTCGTGGCTCGCTCTCCCACTACCATTTCCCTGTCGCTCCCGGTTTCTTCGCGCCTTTCTTGATGGCATCCGACACCCCGTCGGTTCCGAATGCCTCGTTGGCCCAGTTCAGGTTCTCAGTCTTGGTCTGGTACTGCTGATCAAGCTGTTTGTCTTTTCTGCCGATCTCGGTCTCGACCGCCGCCTCGGCCGACTGGTTGGCGGCCTTGCCGGCCGTGACCTTTTGCTCCAGCGCCCTGCCCTTCGCTTCCGGATCTTGGTAACCGGGAACACCCGGCATCAGCGTCCGTTCGAACTGGTTCTGCTGACTTACCGTTTCCGGTGTCACTGCCTGGCCATCGATCATCGGCGCCGCCATTCCGGCGTAGCGTGACCCAAGATCGGCGTTCGTCTCCGGCGCCATGGGATGCCGGGTCGGCGTAAACCCGACCCGCTCCATCCAGGCAGGCGAGCCGTCCAGGGCGCGCCCCATCTCCCCTTCGGAGAAGAATTTGCTCATCCAGTAGGCGGCCTTCTCGCCGGTCAACTCACCCATGTCCCGGATGCCATGCTCATCCGGCGCGTTGAGGGCGTGCTGGCGGACATAATTGTGGAATTCGGGCACCCAATTGATCTCACCCCGCGCCGCCATGGCCATGACCTTCTCGGCACTCTGGCGGTATTCCTGAGACTGTTCGTGGGACTTCTGGGCGGCGTGGGTGTGCGTCAGGGCTTCCTGGTGCGAGACTTGTATTTGCCGAGCCCGCTCGTCGCCCTGGCTGATGCGATGCTGGAAGTCCTCGGTCTTGACGTATTCCTCGGTGAGCGAGCGGGTGTCGGTAATGCCCGCCTTGATGGCGGCGGAACGCGCCTTGTCCAGTGCGACCTTGACCGTGTTTTCATTGGCCTGTTGCCCACGGGAATCGAGTCCCGCCTTGACCGGCAGCATTTCCTTGACCGATTCGGCCGCCTTCTGGCGACCTGAAGCGCTGGTATATCCCACCCCCAATGCAAAATTCAGTGCGCTCGAAGCGGTATTTGTATCCGTAATCCCCAGATCCCGTTTGAGCTGATCCGTGATCTCATGAACCTTGTCGATCTTGGTGCCCAGACTGGCACTGTCGCCATGGCGTGCGCCCTTGCCGTAGGCGCTATCCACCCCTTCCCTGTGCGTTTCGCCCAGGATATGCGCCAGGGTAGCCGCATCCGCCTTCTGGGCGGCCTCCGATTCCTGGGTTGCCAGCCGCTCGGCGTTGGCCGACGCCGTGGATAGGCGGCTACCGATTTCGGTAGAGGTGCCCAGCGAGGCAGCCGACTGGCCAAGGTTGGCACGATACCGGTAATCCCCGGTCAGCATGTCCGAGGTGCTGGTGCCCAGGGCATTGCCGTACTGGCTCATGAATCCACTGGTGTAGTTCGGCGCCAGGTCCATCTTGTCCAGGCTGAGGTTGCCCGCGTAGTCGCCGGCCTGGCGCGAGCCGAAGCTGGCCGACGTGCCCATTGCGGTCATGAAGCCGATACCGGCGTTGGCCAGCTTGTCCATGCCGAAGACGATGGCGCTGGCGATGACCGGCACCGAGACCAGCAGCCAGCTGGTGATGGCCAGTTCGGACATCGTGGTGTCGTAGATGCTCGGCGCCGTGGCCAGGGTCACCCCCTGCACGCTGTTGGCATAGCCAGCCAGCGCCGTCGCCTTGGCGGCCTTGGTGGAGTGCAGGAAATTCACCACGGCATAGAGCGGCGGCCACATGGCCAGCCAGACCAGGGACAGGCTGTACATCTTGAGCACGCGGATCGCGCCCAGACCACCCAGAAGCAAGGCGATCAGGATCACCAGCGGGAAGGCTGTATAGACAATGGCGGTGATGCCGTTGTGCAGCAGCGGCAGCGCCGATTCGGCTATCTTGCCGCCGACGATCTTCTGGGCATTGTGCGCGGCCGTGGTCTGGGCCTGGGCCATGCCGAGCATCAGCGCCGAGGGATCGTTGGTTCGTTGGCTGAACATCGCGCCGGCGCCGTTCACCGCGTTGATCAGGCCATGTTGGCGGATGATCTGCGCGGTCGTGGCGGCCGCGCCGCCCAAGGCGGAACGGTTGTAGGCCGCCATGAGTTGGGCATCCAGATCGGCCGCCGCGGCGCTCGACATCGCCGGCGTGATTGATTGGCCGAGATTGGCTCTCAGGGCCGGGTTGACGAATACCGCCATATTGGTGATTTGCTGCGTCACCTGGTTGGCCATGGCGGCATCGAGGGAGGCGTAGGCCGTTGGGCAGGCATACGAATCCACCGCCCCGTTGGCACCATGCAGGGTGGTGAACCGGGCCTGGTTGGTATTGGCCATCAACGGCCAGAGGTCCTTGGCGTTGTTGAACGTGTTCGCGTCGATCAGTCCTTGGGAGATGTCGTAGATGGTGCAGTTGGCGATGAAGTTGACCAAGTCGGTCTCGAACACCGGGTCTTGAAAGCGGGTCTTGGCGGCCTCACGGATCAAGGTGGCCCCGAACATCATCCCGGTTTTCTCATAGGTCAGATCGGCCGGCAGGGTCACGATGCTATTACCCGAAAGCGCCGCCGGCAGGACCTGGAACGCGGTTTCGAACATCTCGGTGAGGCCCGATCCGAGGCTGGTCACGATGGACGCCAGGGCGCCGATGCCCCAGGGCACGTTGTCCACCAGCACCGGGGCTTGCATCGCCGTCTTGTCGACGATCTGGACGGTGGTCTTGGGCACCAGGAGCACGCCGTTGATCAGGAACACCGCGATCAGCCAGTGGACCCCGTACAGGTGCTTCATCACCGCCATGGCGATCAGGGCGCCGAAGAAGCCGAGGATCAACACCATGGCGATGGCGCCGGCCATACTCGAACCGCCGGTCATGGCGGCGAGGGCATTGAAGATCAACGCCAGCGTGTCGACGTCGCCATAGCTGAACAGGGTGTACCCGGCCACGTTGCTCCCCGGTCAGCGCAGGGCCGAATAGGCCAACAGGTCACGGACCTGCTGCGGCATGGCAGCGCGCAGGTCGCGTTCCAGTTGGGCGACTTGCTGGATGATGGTGGTGGCCACCTGGGCCTTCTGCGCCGCCACCTGGCGGTCGGCATTGAGTTGCTGGATGAACAGGCGGGCCAGGTCGATGTGGTTTCTCAACTGCTCGGTCTGTGGCGGCAGCAATTTGGCATTCTGCAAGCCCGCGTTCATCGCCTCGTTGACCATGCGCGACATCATGGCGTGGACGAACTCGACGGCCACGTAGTCGTTGAACTGGGCGCGCAACGATTCCGAGATGGCGCTGTTGTTGACCGTGCCGCCGACCGCCAGGATGCGGTAAACCGGCACCGGCACGTTGTTGACGAAGTTGATCTCGGTCACCGTGGGCGACTGGTTGCCAGCGCTGATCTTGCCCGCCAGGGAGGCCATGATGTCCGCCACCCGCTGACTCATGGAGGTGAAGTCTCGGCAGGAATAGGTTGGGTTCAGGCAATCCGTCGTGTCGCCGCCGCAGCTCAGCAGCTGGATCTTGTTGGCCCCGCACGGCCCGCCGTCGGCGTAGAGCAAGGTGGAGGTCTTCAGGTCGGCCGGGCCCAGCGAGCCGGGATGGTTGGAGCCGTCGGTGTATGTCTGGGGGTAGATCGTCGTCCCGGTCACGGACATGATGACTTCGCGGTCGGAGTCGTCCAGATGGGGCATTTTTTTGAGGGACTGCCAGACCAGATTGCCCCGGAAGGGCGGCAGTTCCTTGATGTTGGGGTCGGCGGAGGCGTTGGCGGACGCCATGACCGTGTCGACGTTGCCGGTGTTCTTGCAATACTCCCGCGCAGCCGCGCCGTCGCTGGCCTTCCCGGTCAGCCAGGCGATCTGCTCGCAGTTCTTGGCGGTGGCCATGCCCAGCATCTGATAGCCCTCGTACACCGCCATCTTCGCCGCCTCGCAACTGGAGATGTTGGCCCGGTTGACCATGGTGGCGATGGAATTGAACCATTCCATGGTGTCGCCCAGGAGCGGCTCCACCGACTTGATGGCCAACTGGAACAGGACGCCCGGCAGGGCCGAGGTGATGCCCTTGAGCATGTCCTTGAACCCTTCGGCCGAGATGTGGCTGAACGAGCCCGCGAAGGCGTCGATGCCGGAGCAGCCGTTGCCCGCGCGCAGGTAAGGCGCTTGCGCTGCGAGCAACTGGTAGGTCTTGTTGGGCACCCGGACGAACATGGAGCCAGCCGTGTAGGTGTTCATGGTCTGGCCCTTGAAGGCTTGGGGCGCCGTGACATTGGCCATGCCGGTGAACATGGATTCGGCCTGGGATTGCAGCGACTCGGCGTAGGCCGGCGGACATGAGGCCATGACCAGGGCGACGACGAGGATGCGGATAAGTGATAGATACGTTGCTCCCTCATCCCCAGCCCTTCCCCCGGAGGGGGAAGGGAGCAGTTCCCCTCTCCCTCTGGGAGAGGGGTAGGGGTGAGGGAGCAACGGTCGATTTCCAAAACCGGTTTCACGTGCTTCCTTAGTCTTTTTCAAGGTGCTAATCCCTCCAGGGAACGAATGGGCGTCAAGGCATCGACAAAGCCGCTCATACCCGGATTGGCGATGGCCATGACGCGGTCGACCAGTTCCGTTTCGGACTGGATGCCGAAGGCGACCGGCGTGATTTCGTGGGTCAATGGATTGGCCAGGTAGACGGCCGGCACGGTCGTGGCGCCCAGCGCCGCCGCTTGGCCATGGTCCTTATGCGGTTGGGGAAACTCCGGCAAACCACCGCCATCGAGCGACACCGGAAATATCTTGATCCCGGTGGCCTGCGAGAAACCCAGCAGGACCGGTGCAAAGGCGTGGCAGTAGGGGCAGTCCGACTTGAAGAAGAAGTACAACACGTGGGTCTTGGCCAGGCGGTCGAAGGTCCGCCGGTGCTGTTCCGATTTCTCCGCGTCATGCACCTGTAGGCCGACGGCCGACACCGGCCGCGCCTGGGTGAAATCGTATTCGGGGTTCGCCCAGACCACCCGCTGGCCCGCCTCGGCCAGTTGATCGGCCAGCTTCACCAGGGCGGTGCGGTACTGGACGTAGCGCTCCACGTTCGCCTGGGTAGGATTGAACATGGCGACGATCCGAGCCTCTTCCATGCCGGCCTTGAACTGCTCATACATCCGAACCTCGACCGGTTTGCCGGTGGCCTGCCCCGCTTCGCCCTTCGGTTTCGGCGCGGTCTCGACGGGTGCCGGCGCCTGCTCGTACCAGAACCAGCCCCGTTCCTTGTCCAGCAGAAACGACTTGGCCTCCAGCGGCTGTGCCGAGGCGAAGGCGCTACAGAGAAGCGCGCCCAGCACACCCAGACGTGCGCGCGTCACCTGCCCTCCTCCCCAATTGGAAAACGGCCGCTCCCACAGAAATTGACCTGGTACACCATGCGCTGGTCCTTGGCGGGCAGCGCATGGCCCTTCTGATCACGCTCCACGACACCGGCCTGGCTCGTCGTCACGCGCAGGCGGCCACAGCCCGCCTCCTGGTGCGAGCCGATGCGGACGACGTCGATCAGGATGGGCGCGGTACTTCCGAAGGTCTGGCTGAAGGCCTTGGCATCAGGATTTGCGAGCAAGCCCTCGGCGCTTCCCTTCCTGAGCGCCTCGACAAGCAGCGGCTTGAGGCTGGACACGGTTTGACGGGCCATGGCGTCTTGGGCGAGCAAAGCCAGGATCACGATCAATGCACGGCTGGACATGAGGTTTCTCCCTGGAAGTAGCAGGATGTGGCTGTCGGCGACACCCCCTGCGGCCTGACCTGATCCATGAACTCGGACAGGTCCATGGCGGCCAGATCGAGCTGTTGCAACTGCGCCGCGGTGAAGCCGCCGCAGTTCGGTTGCTTCGCGCTGCCCATCCCCATCCCGAGTTGGGCCTTGCCCTGGGTATTGATGGCCTTGGCGAGCAGCGAGTTGAAACAGCAATGGCTGTAGGTCCGTTCCAGGCAAGTGCCGATGATGGGCACCTTCTTGGAGCAGTAGCCGCCCAGATCGACGCACAAGCGGGCATCGCGCTTGAGCGCCGTTTCGATGTCGCGGTCCTCGCAACTCAGCAACCCCGAGAACTGGAGGGCCAGCATGGCGATGCTCCAGGGGCCGGGTATCAGGGAGGTCAGGAAACTCTCCACCGAGACCTGGCCGGCCAGCAGGCCCGCGAGCGCCGAACTGGTGCCGGAGCCGAACACCGACGAAAAGCCGTTGATGACCCAGTTCGGCGCGTCCGACACGAACAGGGCATCGAAGGTGTAGGTAGAGGCGGCTGCCTGGCCGCCGGCCGAGACCGCCGCGATGGCGGAATTGGAGAACATGCTCCCGGAGCTGGTGCCGCCCTTGTTGCAGCAGTTAACCAGGCCGAAAAGCTTCTTCTTGCAGCGGCTGTCGAAGCCCTTGAACAACTCCAATGAATCCGGGTCGATGTAGCCGCCCGCCTCCCGGCCGGCCTCCATGAATGCCACGACCGAGGCCAGGTCGTTATCGGGCTCGTGGCCGGTGTCCCAGACCGCGCCGCTGGAGTCCTGATAGACCTGTGTGCCGCAATCGGTGACGGTTTCCTCGCGGGTGGTGTCCGCCACCATGCAGGAGAACCGGGTCTGCTCGGCCGTGCAGAAGTCCGGGATCAGTTCGTCCCTGTCGATGCAGCTGGTGCCGAGGGTGGTGCAACTGCCCCAGCGGGGCTGGTCGCAATCGGACTTCGGATCGAGGTCCAGGCAGGTGAACGTGTTCGTGTATTGCCAGCAGTCGCGGGTGACCGGATGGTCATCGATGTCCCGTGTCTCCCCTGGCTGGGTGCAGACCGAGGTGGTGCGCTCGCACTTGTCCTTGGGGCCCGGGCCGGTGGCGACCGGGAACGGCACCAGCCCGCCGTCCGGATTGACCCCATCCGGAGGCAGCAAACCCGGGGGGACGCGAGACGCATAACCGGCACAGGAATCCTGCCAGTCATCACGCTCGCTACACTGGAGATCGCCGATGCAGGTGCTGTTTCCGTCGATGACCTGCGCCTCCGAACCGGCTGGGCAGGAGATCGTCGTCGCCCCTGGGCAATAGTAGTGGCCGGGATAATCCTCCGTCGGCGGACGCCAGGTCGGATTGGGGCAGTCCGCTTGCCCGGACAGATCGACCATCGAATCGTTGATGGCGCCGGTGCAGCCCGATTGCTGGAAGGTCGGGCTATTGTTGACGCAGATTCCGTACGAAATCCCCCGTCCGATATGGATGTGGTAATACCAGAAGCTGGTTCCGGTGCCGTAGGCATGCCCGTTCACCTTGAACGTCATCGCCGCGCCGCCCGTGCCGACCACGCCCCAATAGTCCCCGGCGGTCAACGAGCCGGCGAACTGGGTTTGATTGCCGAGCGCCTGCAACAGGTTCGTGACCTGGTCCTTGTAGGTGCTCCACTGCCCATCCCGGTTGTAGGCGCAGCCCCCGCACCAGTACCACCCCGTGGCGGTATTCACCCGCAGCACCACCCTCGACTCGCAGACAAGCTCCACGTCCAGGGTCTTGGTGCAAGGCTGGTCGAGTACCCGCAGGTAATAGTCGTGGCAATACTGCTCGTCGAAATACTGCTGGCCCTGGGTGACGGTCTGGGTAGTGCAAGCGGAGTACGCACCAGCGATCCCCGTATCGGCCAGCGCTGAATCGATGGGCAGTTGACCCTCTCTCAACTTGTACACGTCCTGCGGCACGATCTGGCCGGCATTCTGGTAGACGCCTGAATTCGCGGTGTCGGCGCTGGCGTTCAAGCCCTCACATTCGGCCCGTGAGGCCGGGTTCGAGGCGCATGCCGCTTGCAGGGCCGCGCCTTGCGTGCTGGCGGTGCTCGGATCAACCCCATAGGGTGCATTGCCGCCGGTCGAGGCCTGTGCCGCGTCCTGCGTCCAGGCCGACCCGGAGTAGTTGATCCCGCCGTAAATCGTATCGACCGATCCCTGGCCGACGGCGCGGGCCTCGCTCATCGGATCACCGTGGGCAAGACCCGCGCAGACCAGCAGCGCCATCGGCGCCAATCGTTTCCTCATCGCCCTGCCCTCGCCTTCGCCACGTCATCACGGAACAGAGGCGCCAATCGCTCGATGGCGTCGAGGGCATAGGGGATGCTCACATCGCCGGCCAGGCGCACGTAGTCGTCCTGGGTAAAACAGGCCTCGTCGCCGCAACCTTCGATACGGGCGCCCTGACGGGTCATGACGAAGACCGGGACGCTCTCCACCCGGAAGCGCGCGAAGGCATCCGGATCGATGGCCCAGGCGACCTGCCGCGGACCTATCAGTTTCTGGACTGCGAGCATCGTCTTGGAGATCGAGCGGTCAACCATGCCGCGCAGGACCAGGGTCGCGCCGGTTCGCTCCGCCTCGGCGACCAGCAACTCCAGGCTGCCGCGCGGCATGGACAGGGAAACGAAGACGGACAGACCACCCGGCGCCGGTTGCCCTTGGGCTTGCTGGTTCAGGTAACCCTGGAAAAGTTCGACAAACGGCAGGACGTCCGATGCGGGCGATGCTGAGGTCGGCAGATTGTCCCAGTTGGCGATACCCGGTGCCGGCGCCTGTTCGGCCGACTGGATGGCCTTCTCGCCGCGCTGGTGCCACGCCGCCGTGTCGGCCTGCTCGGCGGCGCGAACGGCCGCGTCGATCCGGGACTGCCAGTCAACCTGATCCTGGCCCCGGGCGGCGGTGGCAAGGACGGTGGCTACCAGAGCGGTGATTGTGAGGCTGGTCAAGTTCTTCATGGCCACCTCAGAACAAGATCATGCAGCAGTTCCGCTTGCGGAACAGGAGGTAGGCGAAGTCCTCGCCGGCGATGGGGAATTCCTTGGCCGAGCCCCATAGGATCGAGGACTCGCCCAGGTTCTGGCAGCACTTGCCGTTGATCTTCCGGGTGTTCGGTACCGGGTAGAGCATCTGGGTCTTGTAGGCCTGGCGATCCATCACCGGCGAGGGGTACGGCCCGCACAGAGCGTCCGATCCGTGATAACGCCAGGCCACCCCGAACTTGTGCATCTTGGCTTCCAGTCGCTGCGTCAGTAGCAGCGATGTAGCGACACCGCCGGTGTGGTGCGGAACGAAGCCCTGCATGGGGTGGAGGCTGCCCTGACAACCGGCGCACCAAGGCGTGGCAGCCAGCGGCTTGTCGACGCTGGCCGCGACACAATCGGCCGCGCAGGCCGCCAGGGCGGCCGGGTTGGCGAACAGGAAGGCCTCCGGATTGACCCAACTGGACAGGGCCGGATCGTTCCAGGTCGGGTCGAACTCGGTCATGAAGCCGATATCGATGCTGTTCTGCACCAGGCAGGGGTGATCCTGGAGCACGCCCAGGGCATAGAGGATCGGGAAGGTGTAGTGGTGGGCGTGGTAGAACGCCGTCGAAGTCGGCTTGGCCGGCGTCTGGGACGAACGGGCGTGCTGGGTCGGCTGGTAGCCGCCGGTGTTCATCTGCAAGCCGCCCAGGATGGGGAAGCAGTATGGCTGGCGCGGCACCTCCGCCAGCAAGGCCGGCTCCCAGAAGCCCAGGGTGACGCCGATATGAGGCGGGGCACTGCCACAGGTGCAGATCGGGTTGCCCGGGTTGTCGATGTCGGTCTGGTTGCCGATGTTGGCGATGCGGGCGCTGCCGATCGACAAGGGCAGGATGCAACGCCAGCAGATGTCGGTGACCGGGTTGGGGAACTCCCCTTCGCAGGAACCCGCCAGGAGCGGGCTGGGCGACATGAGCAAGCCGGCAACCAAGGCGAGCGCTTTCCGGATCATGGCTTGATCTCCTCGATGGTCAGGAAGCGGTCGGTTGGGTTCTTCTGGGTGATGAGCGCCGGCACGGTGTCGAGCCCGAAGCGGCGCACCCCGGCGCCTGCCTGGTCGAAGTAGACTGGTCGCGCCCACTTACGCATCAACTCGGCCGGCGAGCCATCGACCAGGATCACCTTCAAGGCATCGCCCTTCTGTTTTACGAGCTTCTCGGCCAGGACAACCTGGCGCTTGTCGTCGCCGGACAGGTAAAGCAGCGCGCCGGGGAACGGCGCGATGTCGGCCGGGTTCACGGTTGTGCCGGCCGCGAAGATCAAGCGGCCGTCGGCGTCGCGGATATCCTCGGAGAGGGTGATGCTAGGGTCGAACCGCCGCGCCCTGCCCTTCTTCGCCGTGCGCAAACCAGCGACCGCAGGGGGACGCTCGAAGTAGCGCTGGCCGCGCCCCCGCGCCTCGACCGCCAGGCGCTTCCATTCGCCACTCGCCATTTTTTGCTTGGCGACATCCTGGATCTCAACCAGGAAATCGGGCTCGGCAATGGGGTAGGTCTTGCCGAAGGCACCCAGATCGTGTGCCGGGGACACGCCAGGCAGGAGCAGGAGGAGAACGAACAGGCCGCGCATGTCAGAACACCGGATGGGCGACGCCGATTACGGCGTCGAACGGCACCAGGCCGCTTTCCCGGTAGCGTGAATCGAACGACGCCGGATGTTCGCCCTTGGCGTAGAAATAGCCCGGTGGGATCACGCCCGGTGCGATCGGTGTCAGGCGCTTGCCCTCGCGGGTGGCCGGCATGGCCAGGCCCATGTAACAGGCCCCGATCCAGACGGCCTGCCCTTCCAGACTGATGACGTCACCGGGAATACCGGCCACTTCCTTGAAGAAGGTGTGGGATGGCAGACCTCGCATGGCGCCCCGGTATTCGTAGAGCATGAGCTCACCCAAGTGAGGCAGCCGACCGTACTCCACCCTGGCCAGGGTCCAGGGCATCGAGGGGCTCAGGTTCACCCGGTAATGCATGGCCAACCAGACGGCCACCGGAAGGAACACCAGCGTGGCCTTCCAGTAGCGCAGCGGGAGACACAGCAGTTCAATCAGCTCGCCACCGGCGCGGCGCCGCCAACGAGCGAAGTGCCCGTGTGGCGCCGGTATTGATTGAGGAAATTGTGGCGACGCCGCCATCGAGGCCCGCGTCACAGCCCAAGCCTGGCGCGCAGAAGCGGCGTCAGGTCGTGGACCTGGGCCGTCTTCGAGGCCACCGCGTTGCCCATCAGGACCACGCAGCCACACTCTTGCGACAGGCCCGCCAGGGCGGCCGGCAACGCCTTGGCGAAGGACTGGGCCGCCGCCACCGCCTTGTTGCGCTCTTCCTCGGTCGTCTTGTCGTTGCCGATGATCTTGGCGAAGGACTCTTCCTTCTCCCGGTAGACCGTGGCGAGATCGACCACGCCCAGGGCCGGCTTGCCCGAGTCGCGCAGGGTGTCATAGAGCACGATGCCACCCAGCAACATGACCGAGTTAGCCAGCAGGACCAGCAGCCAGTCGCGCAGGCTCATGCCGCCCTCCCGCCGCGCCGCTCCAGGAGGATCTCGATGGCCTCGTCGAGGGAATGGCCCTGGGCGCGCAACTCGTCGATGGGCGCGTTGTCCTCATGACGGTTGGAGAACATCAGCAGGCTGAACGGGTCGATGATGAGGCGCACGATGCCCTCGCCCATGGTGCTGTAGAGGTAGGCCTCGGCGTAGGCGCCCTTCTCCATGCGCAGCGACGACAGCAGGCGCTTGCGCCCTTCGTCCATGTGCAGCTTACCCTCTTGCGCCAGCTTCTCGATGGATTCCCGGCGCTGCCGCAGGACGATGATGTAGTCGGACAGGGCGAAGGCCGTGTGCAGGGCCTCGCTGGCATGGTAGTCCTCCACCATGTGGGTGGCGGTGATGAGGGAGCCGCCGTATTTCCGCGCTCGCCGGGCGGCCTCCTCGATGATGAGCACCAGGGTGGAGTCGCCGGCATTGCCCAGCTGCTGCTTCAGCTCGTCGATCATCAGGAGCTTCTTCCGGTTTCGGTTGAAGTACATCTCCGAGGTGATGCGGAACAGCAGCACCATCATGATGACCCGGTGCAGGGCCGGCGAGCGCTTGAGCGATTCCAGCTCGATGACCAGATGGTCGTTGTCGAACTGGACGTTGGCCGGCCCGTCGAAGAACTCGCCGTAGGCGCCGCCCGCGGAATACGGCGAGAGCATCACGGAGAGGTCGCGGACGCGGGCATCCTCGGGTTCGCCCTCGTTGAGACAGCCCTTGGCGAAGACGTCGCGGATATTCGTGATGGTGGTGTCCCGGCCTTTCTCGTTCCATATCCGGGTGATGACCGTACCGATGGCCTGGTACTGAAAGGCCTCCAGGTCGGCGAACGGGGAGGCCATCTTCGCCACCACCGCTTGCAGCATGGCGAAGTCGTCGGAGAAATCGACCACGTGGGTGAACGGGTTGACGCAATGCCCGGAGCCGGCATGGATGTCCACGAAGTGGCCGCCGGTCTTCTCGGCGAGCTTCTGGAAGGATTTGCCCAGGTCGAGTTGCCAGACTTTCGCCCCGGTGCCGAGATAACTCCAGGCGATCTCGTTCAGGAGCACCGACTTGCCCGAGCCCGGCGTGCCGATGATGGCGACGGAATAGTTGCCTTCGGGGTTGTCGTAGAAGTCCAAGGCGGTCAGCTGGCCGCGCCGGCCGCCCATGATCAGCATGGGCGTGGGCGTGCCGCGCCACTCCCCGATCATCGGCGCCAGGGAGACCACGTTCTCGTAGCTCTTGGTCGAGGGCAGCTTGAACCGGGTCAAGAGCTTCTGCATATCGCCGTGCAGGGTCATGGGCAGCGAGGCCAGCAGGATCGTTCGGTGGATGTGGGTCATGTGGCAGAGCTGGAAACCCTGGTCGCGCCAGATCGATTCGGCCGCCTTCTCGGCGGTCGAGGCGTACTCCTCCTCGGGGAACAGCAGCAGGGTGTGGTAGGCCTTCACCAAGCCGCCACCACCGTCGACCACGCGCAGGGCTTCATCCCAATCCGCCTTCTTGTCCTGGGAATCGGGCATCAGCGGCGCCATCTTCGAGACCGCGTTCTGGGTCGCCCGCGCCTGGTTCATCATCACCATGGCCTTGGTGCCGGACGGGTCCGGGAAGTACACGCCCATGGTCAGCAGGAACGGACAGGGATATTGCAGCGAGGACTGGGTCAGATCGCCGATCAGGGCGCCCATGCGGGCCAGGCTGAAGCGTTCCGGGTAGCCCTTCACGGCGTAGGCGCGCATCTCGACCGTGACGTCGTCGTGCCGGGTATTTGTGAAGCGGATTCCGCGGCTGTGCTCCAGTTGCACCGTATCGAAGTCCACCATCTGGGCGTTGAGCAGCCGCCCCTCGTCGTAGTTGAGCAGCGGCAATTCGGCATGCAGGCGGTGCGGATTGGCGAAGTCGGCGCACCAGTTGATCAGGTCGGAGGCATCCCAGACGCGGGACGGGAAGCCGGCCGCGCGCAGGGTCGTTTCCATGCCGGCGCGGGCGTTGAGGAATTCGCCGATGCGGGCGCGTTCGTTGAAGCGGATCGGCGCCGTCACCGACACCACCAGCCGGTAATCCCGCAGCATGTAGATGTTGCCCCGGGTGAGGGACTGGTGCGCGGCGCGGGACAGGTGTTCGACCCGGCGCCGGGCCAGCTTGCGGTAGATGTTCGCGTTGCGCACCGGCCGGCCCTCGCGGTCGGAACGTTCCTTGATGTCCGGGTCGGCCAGCCGCATGTTCGCGTACTGGGTCAGGCGGCGGTAGATGTGTGGCGTGCCGAACAGGTGGAACTGGATGCCCGTGCCCACCGGCCAGTTGTGCATCAGCCCTTCCAGGATGTCCGCCATGGACTGGTCGGAACCGGACTGGGGTGCCAGTTCCAGGCAGAAGCCGACCTGGTTGCCCAGGATGAACAGCTGGGCCTCCTCGTCCCAGCCCCGATACGGCAGATAGGACGAGAATTGCAGCGGGTCGCCGGCATCCACGTCGGCCTTGGGCGCGAACAGCCGGGAAAGCCATTCCAGCCAACTGGGCAGGGCTTCGGTCGCGTTGCTCATCGGTCCTCCCCGGCTCAATCGGCGTTGGTATCGAAGAACGGCTCGGCCAGCGCCTTCGAGCCGGGCAGCAGGTTCTTCGGCAGCACGTCCGCCACATCGGCGGCAACCGACGACGGTTTGGCCTGAGCGGCTGGCTTGGTCTCCTTGACCGGCGGCGGCACCAGGGCGGCGTCGTAGGCATCGCTAATTCGTTCGCGCACGTGGTCAATGTTCCAGCGGCCATCGTCGAGCCGCATGGCGATCCAGGCGCCCTCGTGCAGGTCACCGTCGGCGTCCTCCCAGGGCGCGATCCAGATGCGCATCACGCTGGGCCGGGTGCGCAGCGGCACCGGGCCGTTCTCGGCACCTGGCGGCACGTGGACGGGGCCGCGCGGCGGCGGCGTGATCTCGGCGGTCTGTTCATCCGCATCGGTCTTGGCCGGTTGGGTGGACTCCTCGTAGACCTTGGACATGGGCTTGCAGGTCACGCCCTCGCTGACCGGGCAGGAGAGTTTTTTTCCACCGTCCAGGCCGGACAGGCTGCCGGCGCAGCCGACCAATGTGGGCAGCAGCAAGCATGGAATGAGATGGCGGTAGTTCATTGGCTGACCTCGGTGGCAACGGTGACGGCGGTTGTTTGATCGGGATTCAGCCAGGCGGAGAGAGCGGGCGCTTCCATAGCGCCCAGGGAGACGCGCCCGTTCGGCGAAACCAGCGCCGGCGTGGCCCGGATGCCGAAGCTCTTGGCCAGGGCCAGGTTCCGCGCCAGGACTTCGGCGTGGCAGTCCTCCGGTGCCCGGTCGGGCCGGGTACCATTGCGCATCCAGGCGGACCAGGCCCGCTGACGATCCGGCGCGCACCAGATGTCCCTGGCCAGGTCTGAAGAACCCGGTTGTAGCGGCAACAGGATCGTCCGGACCCTCAGCGTCGGCATGCCGGCTAGGGTCTGCTCCAGCTTCTTGCAGTGAGCGCAGGCCGGGTCGGAGAACACATACAGAACCAGGCTGCCCTCCCCCTGCTCCAGAACCTGATCCGGCTGGATCAGGGACACATCCAGCCGCGAGATGTCGCGCAGTCGGTCTTCGGTCAGGTCGCGGTTGCCGGGCAGATCGAAGATCCGCCCGAACAGGAAATACTGCCCGGTAGCGTCGACGTAGACGATCTTGCGGCCCATGGCCACCTCGAACAGCCCGGCGATCGGCGTCGTCCGCACATCATCCACCGGCGTGGCCGGGTAACGCTCCATGAGGCGCGTCCTGACCTCGTCCGCGGTATCGCCGAGGGCCGTGAGCGGCAATATAGAGACGGCGAGAAATGCGAGGAGCCTCATTCCACCACCCTTCTCGGCCCGTTACGTGGACCGGGGCGCGTCGCCAGCAGGTCGGGCTCTTCCGGCAAGGGCACATCCAGGGCGGTGCCCTTGGTAAAGCCGAGGTCCACCAGCCGGCCGGCGTCGATCTCGATGATCGGGTGCGTCTTGTCGGCCAGTGAGATGTAGTACTGGGCCAGGCGATCCATGGCGTTGCTCACGCCTTGGCCGATCCCGGACTGGTACTCCATGCCGGGGTCGGGATCGGTCACCACGGTGCCGAGCGCAGTGGTGCCGACCGTAGACGATTGGTAGACCACGCCCCGGCCGATGCCCGAGACCACGCCGGCCAAGAGCGCGTTGGCCAGGATCTGGCCTTGCTTGGTCACTAGCCGGCCCCTCAGGCCCAGCTTGCCGTCTTCGCCGTAGACCGAACCGGAGATGTTCTGCTCCAGTACGCGGCCGTCATGGCGCACGCAGGAGAGCTTTTCCAGACGGAAATAGGCGCGCTCGGAAGACAAATCGCCGTAGCCGGCGGCCGTGACCAGGCAATCCCTGACGTTGGCGCGCCAATGGTTGGGCAGCCAGGCCAGGTCTTCGAGGTGCATGAACACCGGCAGCGGGCTGGATTGGGCCGCCCCCGCCGTTGGTGCATCCAGGCCGCCCAGGAGCTTTGCCTTGACCAGGCCGATAGGTAGGAAGGACTTGCCTGCTTCGCGTTCCTTGGCCAATACCCCGGCGACAGCCCCTTTCGACGATGGGGCCGCCGTGGGACTGCCCGCGGCGCCCGGCGCCAGTCCCGGCACCCGGCCGCCGGCACCCAGTACGGGTGCCGTGGCCAGGCTGACGTGACCGATGCCCGCCTTGGGCGGTGGAGGTAAAGCTGGCTGGAGCAGCGTGGATGCCTGTGCGCCGACGCCCGTCGGTGGCGTATTGGAGACGGGCGGCGGAATGAACTTCGGTACCGGCTGACCCTGGCCAGGGTTCGAGGGCGTGCCGGGCGGGAAATCATAGGACTTGGCCGCTGCCGGTCTGGAGGGCTTTGTTTTGGCCTCGGCCTCCAAGGCCGCGAGGCGGGCCTGGAGTTCCTTGTTCAGCGCTTCGCTTTCCTTGACCCGCCCCTTCAAGGTGGAGATGTCGTCGCCGGCCTTGTATAGCCAGCGCTGGGCATCGGTGACCACCTCCCCCGGCGCTGTGATGGCCTTGACCACCACCTTACCGGGGTCCGTGTTGGCGCTCTGGACCTTGGGCTTCTTGTCGGAAGACAGCAGGAGCACGAAACCCGCCCAGAGGGCCAGGACGGCGACCAGGATGACCGCGAACTGGGCATAGCGGGCATTCTTGAGCCCGCTGACGCCGGGCGCCGCCGTGGGTTTGCTCTGGGCGCTACTCACCGCTCTTCTCCCGGATCACATAGACGCGGGTCGATTCGTTCGGCGCCAATCGGGTCTTGGCGATACCGGTCGCCACCACGCCCGCGTCGAAGAACTCCCGTTCGTCCAGGACCATGGGCGACGCCGAGACATTGGTCAGATCGAATACGGAACCGGCCAGGCGCCGATGCGTGACCCGGCGCATTTCCAGAAAACGCGTTTCCTGCCACAGCCCCACGGGTTTGCCGACCGGGACCGAGACATAGCCGGGCGGCGTCGACTCCCCGGTGAGGACCAGCATCATGTTCTTGATCTGCCGCAGCCAGTCCGGCGCCTCACCGGTCGGCGGTGGCCCCGCCTGACTGCTCGCCTTGGTCAGGCGATCGCTCAGGATGACGGTCTCGCTCGGGATGTCGACCGGCGTCAGCAACAGGGTGTAGGTCGCCTTCTCGGTCTTGATGAAGATGTTGATCGGCTTCCCCGGCGTGGCCATGGCCGATGGCATGACATACAGCTCACCGCTCGTGGCGTCCGGGGCCACCATCAGCTCGCCGGCGGTGTTGTCCGGCGAGTAGACCGACCCGAAGACGTCCACGATGGCCAGGCCGTCCACCTTGATCCGGGAGGTTTCCTTGAGGGCGATGCGCGCCATCCCCGTCGTGTCCGGTTTGATCTCCAGCTTCTGGAGCGCCCAGGCGGGCGAAACGCACAGCAAGCCCACGAGGGCCAGCGCGCTAGAAACTGCCGTCGGTTTCGGCATCGAGCGCGGCATCCGCGAGAGCGGCTTTGACGTCATCGTTTTTTACCTGCTTGAACTGGATGAGTTGGGCCTTGCCGCCATCAAGGTCGAAGCGGGCCAGGTAGTGGCGGATTTCGTTCTTTACCGGCGTGCCGTTGATCAGCACCTTGAGCTGGCCGGTCAGGACCGCGGCCAGCGCATCCGGCGCGGCGCGGACGGTGCGGATATCGAAGGACGTGGCGGCGTTGTCGCGTCGGATCTTATCGGCGTTGACGCGCAGCTTTTGTTGCAGCGCGCCGTGATAGTCCGGGTGGGCGAGCTTCAGTAGCAGTTCGGACTTGTACTGGACGTTGTCGGGCGTGACGTCGAGGGTCAGGTAGGACACCCACTGCGCCATTTGGTCGATGTATTCGCCGGAGGCGGTGTTGTCGGTGATCCAGAAGGATTTTTCGATCTTCGGCGGCGTGACCACTGTCCGGGTGGCGCCCATGCCCGCCCAGGCCACCAACAAGGCTAGGACCAAGGCGGTGACGATGCCACCGAGGCTGAGCCACAGAAAGCGGTTCTGCCGGATGAGCATCTGGACATCGGCTTCGTAGGCTTCGCGCTTCATGGTTCCTTCCCCTCAATCAACCGACCAACTCGCGGTAGTGCGAGGGAGGAAGAAGGTCGCGTGGAATGAACATGGCCTCCTGGGGCAGCCACCAGAACAGGAAATGCCAGAGGAACCCGGTGTGCCGCATCGCCTTCAGCTTGGATATCCGCGAGCAGACGAAATAGCCCGCCACGATGGCGGCGAAGAACGCCCCCATCGTGCCCTTCATGAAGCCCAGGCAGAGAAAGAAGACGAAGGTCCCGGCCACGTCCAGCTCCCAGAGCCCGAGCTTCCAGGGATCGTCCAGTCGCCGAAGGATGCGGCTGCCGTCCATTGTTCAGATGACCGCCCCGGCGATGGCGAAAGCGACCGTGAGGCCGACGGCCGCGAAGATGGCCAGGCCCACGTAGCCGAGCACCGGCGCGAAGTTGCGCAGCGCGGCCAGACCGATCAAGGCCACCAGGAAACCGATGATGATCACCAGGGCCTTCAGGCCGGTGTTCATGTCGGCGAACTGCTGGATCGCGGTCGATACCGGCCCGAGACCGGTGGCGGCGCCGACGTTGTTCATGTCGAGGTTGATGGCCAGGGCGTTGTTAGCCATGCCGGTCAGGCCGACGACACCGCCGACGTACCAGGCGGTGGTCTTGCGGTCGATGGCGGCCTTGGCCTGGCTCATGCGGCTCAGGGTGGCGTTGACGAGCTTCATACTGCGTTCTCCTTGGAGAGGGGGTGGAAGGAATCGAGAACGGTCCGCGCGGCGCGGTCCATGGCCCGTACCGGGAAGCCGTCGATCAGTAAGGCCTCCAGCACGACGGCCGAGGCAACGTCTTTGAGATCGAAGCGAAGCCCGTTCAGGTCGTTGTCATGACCGTAGGCGAGCCTCTGCAGCCTCTGCAGCTTCTTCAGTCGGTCGAAGGCCTCTTCTGAAACCAGGATGGGCCGGAAGCCTGGAGTAACCTTCTTGCCGGAGGGTGGACTCACCGATTTGTCTCCGCGGCCCATCAGGTGCATTGGCCGGTCCGCTCAAGCCGCTGCCGGGCGCGATAGACCAGCCAGGCGTAGTCAGTGCGGGCCTTGCGACAGGCCGCGCCCTTCAACTTCGTGCAGGACGCGTTGTAAGCACCGACCGCCTCCCAGGTATCGCCATACCTGGCTTTCATCTGCGCCAGTACAAAGGCCCCCATGTAGATGTTGGTGCAGGCATCCCAGAGCAGGTCCGGATGCATGCCCACGGCATGAGCATTGGAAGGCATGACCTGCATGACGCCGCGCGCCCCGGCCGGGCTGATGGCGCCGGCATTCAGGCGCGACTCAACGCAGGCGATGGCCCCCAGTTCCAACGGCTCCAGTCCATAGGACTTGGCGGCGTCATGCCAGCACTCGGCACGGGCATTCCCGGCCAAGATCGCCAGGCTGATCGGTAGTAGGTAAAAGGGGGCCCGCTTGCACATCCCGTCGTTCTTGTCGTTTCGGTGCGCTCACGATAGGGGTCGGAGCCACGGGAAATTCGTACAAAAACGAGACGGAATTATTGGAAGATCACGCTGCCCTTTCGGAAGGGGGAGAAGGGATGGCAGGCAACATCCAAGTGTTACGGGCCGACCCAAAGGGCGGGCCGATCGCTAAGAATCTCGCGTTCGGCCCGAAAAGGCGGTCAAGGAAGGGTTACAGTAAATAAAGTGTGGTTACGGCCAGAAAGTGCAGTGGAAAGGGTATGTACGTCCAAGGGGAGGTCGGCCTGACACATATGTGGCTCCATCGCGTCAACGCATAAACGGAAAATGCTCGACCTATCTGAGCTTAATGATGTGGTCGGACTCGCCTTTCTTAACCTCGACTATGGTATCTAGTGCCTTGAGCATCTCTGCAAAGTTGGCGTACCCATGCTCTTTAGTATCAAAGGTCGGGTCAAGCCGTTTGATCATTGGCCACACCGAGGCCTTGTTCACCCATACCTCGCCCTTAGTTTCTGAGAGAAGGCGCATGGCACGCTTGAGCATATCTGCCGCTGGATCCAATGGAGGAAGTGTGGCATTCCTATCGTCATTCGGCTTCCTTATTTCTTCAGGAGCCAGTGCTTCAACCAGGGTGTCGTAGTAACGGAACTCATGGCAGCTTTTCGCCCAATGTCGGTTGGTGTTCTTGCGGGTGCCAATGCCAATCAATGTTCGACCCGCAGCCTTGATCTTCTGCGCTACGGGCATGTAATCGCTATCCCCTCCAATGATGATCACGGTCCCGACATGAGCAAAGCGACTGATGTCCTCCGCTGCGTCAAGGCAGAGTTTGATGTCGGCACCATTCTTGGCTGATGAACCTGGTGGAAAGAGTTGGATCAACTCAACGGCGCTTTGAAGCAAGGCATCACGGTAACGCCCATACCACTGCCAGTTGCAGTAGGCACGGTTAATGGCGATTGGGCCGAAAGATGAGCAAAGTTCGATAACGGCCAGGACGTCGATGAGGGGGTCCTGTGGCTTGAAGCGGTTATCCGGTTTGCTATAGGCACCTTCACCGAACTTGGCCTCAGCCAGGCTGGCGTGAAGGTTCTCGAAGTCCCAGTAGAGGGCTACAGATAGATTTTCCCCATTGTCGTTCAGAGCCAAGCTGAAATCCCTTGTGTCGTCATCAGAATAAACGTGATGCCTTCAATCAGCATACATAAGTTGGTGTGCGCAGTTCAGTGCGCCATGTTCGCTGATGGCCGGCAATTTCATGTAGAACGTTAGCGCCATTTGGACTTATCGAATAAACGGGGCCAAGGCAGCCATGACGACGGCCAGTCCAGCATAGTAGATGACCAAAGTTCGCGACCCCATCGCTGACATCCAGGTGGTTCGGGCGTCGGAGCAGAAAACACTTGTATCCATCGAGAAGTCGATGTCCTCCTCTTTGAGCTTGCGCACATGCTCGTATAAGGAACGGAATCTGCGCTCCTGGCTTAAAAAGTAGCCATCGAGAGTCCAGAAAATGAACAGTGGGAAATAGGCGATCAGGATGTAAGCCTTGTTGGTGTCCTTCGCGGCCAGTGCGAACAAGGCTGCGATCAGGGTAATGCTCCACCCCTTGAGCAGAAACAGATTTCCAGACATCCGGTTGATGGATGCCTGGATGAATTCCAGATGCTTGTGCTTGTTGGGGGTGTCAGTCATTTATTCAGCGCAATCGCGCCCTCGACCCAGGCAGCCAAGTTTTCCTTAATATGGTTGTACGCATTGCTCGCCGGCGGGTCGTACACTGGGGGAACGACAACCTTACCGTTCTTTTGGAACGAGAATTGGTCAAAGGGATTCTTCCCCTTCGAGCTAGTGCCGTTGTTGGGGCAGTTGAGGTTGTGGATGTGGATGCCTAGCAGGCCCCGACCGTCTTCCCACGCCTTCTTAATCTCGTGGGTGACCCATGGGCGCTTGTGCGTGTCGGTACCGATCAGTACAACGACACAGCGCTTGTACTTCATGTTGTCGTCGATCCACTTCTCGATCGCGGCATCGCCTTTTTTCTTCACAGTCTCCCAGTCGTTCTTCGACACGGGTTCGTTGCCGTCGATCATGCCCATGTTTCGAATCTGCTGAACGCGCATAACGTCGTTGTCGAAGTGGAAGCTATAAAACACAGGGATCTTGGCCATATACTCCTCCTTGGGGGCTACTTGAGTTCTCGCTTCTGGCGAGGGCGAATGTTCAACTCGCGATAGAACAGCGCAACGAAGTCCAGCGGCGCCACCTCACTGGGCGGCTGATACCCGATATCAAGGGCGAGGCGAAATGCTGCGCCGCCGGTCTGCGCAATCGGAATGCAGTTGGCGTTCGGCCAGGTGGCGGCAAACATGTTGTACTCGTCCAGGACACCCTCCATACCGCCGATGAATACCGCCGCGTCAAATTTGGTTGAGGTCATCATCGCCAGACGCATTGCGTGCAGGCTCTTGGTCAGGTCGCCAGGTACCGGATCAACATAGGTGACATTCGCAAAATGCTTGTTCTCCAGCGGGAAGTCCTCGTCCTTGAAAAACCGGCTCTGGAAGAGCTCAACGGCCACGGCGTACTCGACACCAACCGACTGCGCGGCCGCCCATAGAAGCGGCGTGATGGCCGGATGACCACCCCATACCAGCTTCTTTCTGCCCAGGGCGACCTGGGCGAGTGCACTGATGGCCGCCTGGATTTCCTGCGGTCGGGAGTCCGCATCAAACGGTGGTCTCGTTGGCACGCTGGCTGAGAGGAAAATTGCGCCCATGGCTACAGCTCGATGTCTGCCAATTGCCAGTCGGCCTCGCGGCTGCGAATCCATTTGACGGCGCTCACCCGCTGTGCAAGCCAGTCCATGTGCTGAACCCAGTCGTCGCTAATCCCAAGATGGTCGTAGACCACCGCAGCGGCATGCGCACCTGAGAGGTTGACGCACTCATGGACGTCCAGAGACGTAGGCACACCAACAACAGGATAGGCTACAAGCGAATTGCCCGAGGGCAACTTCAAGAGTATCGAGCGCTTCTGCCCCACGCCTTCGAAAGTGCCACCCAGATCCTCGATGGCGGTACGCAGTGTGCCCACTAGATTTGCGTGGCGCAACGCAACGCTGATGCTTCGAACGCGCTCCAGTTCGAGGGCGACGTCGCCGAGGACTGCGGCGCTTAGACGCACTCCAACGAAGTTATCGGTGCTGAGACGCTTCAAGGTAGCCAAGCGTGAGTGCCGTGATGGCTCATGGTCTGGCCACACCAGCTGCAGCATAGAAATGTGCTTTGCAACCGCGCGCCCCCATTCAGCTGTCGTCCAGCGGCTGTTGAAGTAGCCTGGCGTGTCAAGCATGATCAGGACGTCCGAGTCACACAGGCGATGCCACAAGGCGGCCTGGAACTCCGTAGCGACTGAAACCGAGTGCGTATCCAGGAAGACTTCGAAATGTCGGGCGGAGAGTGCCTCGAATAGCTGAAGAGCAACATCTGCCGACTCTTCGCGCCTGTAACTAACGAATACGCGGCGTTGTGCGGGCAGCAGCCCCAGGCACTGCAGCGCTGCGCTAGCAACCCTACGCAGCATCGTATCGGCCGGATCGGCGATCAGCGCATTAATGTTGCGCAGTGATGGGGGTAACTCGACGCCCACGTGTGCTGCCGATGAAACCACTGGCACCACCGGCACCCCGAGCCGTGTCAGAAGAGCAGACTCGGGAAACTCAGCGCCCTCGGCGCCAAAGAAAACCGCCACCGTTGCGGTCACCTGACTGTAGTGTGCTTGGACCCCGCAGTCGATAGTGAAGTCGTGGCCAGGCTTCAGCTCGAATAAACCGAGACACTCATTAAACGTCGTCGAAAACAATGTAACCTGTTCGCTTGTAGGTGCGCCAAGCAGCAGGCATTGATATAGCGCCACAACGTCCTCTATAGGAAGGGAATCGACCGGACATATTGGCCTTGGTTGCTATTGGGCGGCACCCATAGCAGTTCTCCAGCGGCGCTCAAATCAACCCGTCGATATAGATGGAGGTACTCGTTTCCATGTGCGGAAACAGCATCCGAGGTCGGCACGATTGCGATCCGGTCCAACTGTTTCGTCCCATCGGCGTAGCCGAGTTCCCAGGGACACCATCGGGAACTCATCGAGTTGCCCGTGGCTAAGAAGAGGAACCAGTCACAAGTCTTGATTCGAAGCTGAATGCGTTCGGCGGTCTCCCGATTGGGGTTCTCAGGCATCGTCGCGTCCTTCCAGTCGATATAAAGCTCGACGCCTTGCTCGGCGAGCCAGACCTGAAGCCCCTCGGCCAGGACACTGTCCTTGTGGCTGTGGCAAAGAAACGCGGTGCGCTGCCGGCCAGAGTAAGGCTGCGACTTGCGCAACGGCTGTCGCTGTGAGGCTCGCTGTAGTGCTGATTGGGCTAATGCCATTATGTTTTTCTCCCTGCTGGCAACAGTATCAAATTAGCTGTTTGTCATCAATGCAAGTTGAGTTGCCCCATCGGCCGTTCGATTGAGTTCAGCAATGGCCGAGTTGTGTGAATTGGCGTTCCGGCCAACTTCCGAGCGAACCTAGCGTTCCAGTGGCCGCCGTCCGATAGCCGGGGGATTCGGCCGGCAGCAGGAAGGGCGTGTTCATCGGTACTTCCGGAAGCTGCCGGTGACGACGCCGTAGATCTCCAGTTCGCCCTGGGGACGAATGGGCGGATAGGCCGGATTGCCCGGCTTGAGGAAAATGCCGCGCTTGTCCTTGGCCAGATATTTGACGGTGAATTCGTTGTCGACGATGGCGACCACGATGTCGCCCATGGCCGCCGGCTGGGCGCGGTCGACGATGATGTGGTCGCCTTCCATCAGGCCAGCCTCGACCATGGAGTCGCCCTTCACCACCAGCAATACGGTGCGGCTGGGCCGAGCCACCAGATAGCTGTCGATGGCCAAGCCATCGAAGCCGGCGTCGTTGGCCGGCTGGGGCAGGCCGGCCCGGACGGTGTCGACCACCGGCCGGGCGAAGAAGGCCTCGGTGGGGGCGAGGCGGCGGTCCGGGGTGGTGGTGAGGTAGCCGGCCAGCTTGAGCCGGTTGGCCAGGGCCGCCGCCGAGGATTTGGAGCGCAAGCCAACCAACTGCCCCAGGCTGGCCAGGGATGGCAGGGCGCGGTGGTCGGCGTAGTAATCCTGGAGCTGGGACAGGTAGTCCTGGTCGGTGGGCATCTGGCGAGCAATCGAACGAACGTTCTATAAGCTTAGGGCGGTGGATTTGCCCTGTCAATTCCGCCCAATGTCGGCATGAATGATGCGTGCGACAAAAAAATTGGGCGGCCATTCTATACACGGACCATCCAGGAATTTCGTCTGACTTTTTGCACGTATTTCTGGGTAATCCAGGCCCTACGCTGCCCGTCATGCTCAAGTGTCCCTGCCCCGATCGTTGGATTGCCTGCCACCTGCTGAACCGGGTGCGCCGGCATGGAGTCCGCTGAGTTCGTTCTGGCTGCGATACCGGCGATTGCTCTGGGGGTCGCCGCGACGTGGTGGCTGAGCCGCCGCTCAGGTCATGGCGAAACCCCTGTTTCTACCCGGCCTCTTCCACCCTCCCCCGCCCGCTGGCCAGCGACCGCCCTACCCGTCCTGAATGCCGAACGGATCATCGCCACGACCGGCGTGGCGCCGCTACTCATCGAAGTCAGACGCGATTCCGGCCTCACCGACCCGACCTGGCAAACCCATGTGGTGCCCGTCATCCAGGCCGTGGCGGAAATGGTCCAGCGACTTCCCGCCTCTGAGGCGCATCACCACGCCGAGCCAGGCGGCTTGTTCGTGCACACGGTGGAAACCCTCCAGCATGCGGCCAAGTTGCGCCAAGGGCGCATCCTGCCGCCTGGAGCAGATATCGAGACCCAGGGCCGGACCCAGCACCTATGGACGGTGGGAATCTATATCGCCGCCCTGCTGCACGATATCGGCAAGCCGGTATCCGATTTGCGGGTGACCTTGTTCTCCGACTCGCATCCGGCCGGGGCACCCTGGCAGGCCCTGATGGGATCCATGATGGAGGCGAAGGCCTCGGCCTATGTGGTGGATTTTCCGCGCGCCACAGAGCGCGATTATCAGGCCCATCAGCGCTTGGGCATACAGCTGATACAGCGGCTTGTGCCCACCATTACGCGCCTCTGGCTCGGCAGCGATCCCACGTTACTTGGACAGTTGCTTGGTTACCTGTCCGGCGAGACACAAGGGCCCATCGCCGAGATCGTGCGCGCGGCGGAAGCGGAGAGCGTCCGGCGCAACTTGGCCATGGGGTCGAGGGTCCGCTTCGCGGTGGCCAAGACCACCCCCTTGATCGAGTTGCTGATGCTGGCGGTGCGCTCGATGCTGGTGGAGGGTGGCCGCCTACCCCTGAACCGGCCGGGTGCGGCGGGTTTTTGCGATGGCACGGATATCTGGTTCGCCGCCGTGCGGCTGGCCAACGAGGTGCGGGACTGGCTCAGGTTGGCTTATCCAGACACGCCCGTACCAGGCGAGGCGATGAACGACCGGCTCTTCGACACTTGGCAGGAATATGGGGCCTGCAAGGTCAACCCGGACACCCACGGCGCCGTGTGGGGTGCCCATATCGAATTCTCGGGCGGGCAGACCTTTTATCTGGGAGCGCTGCTGCGCTTTCCCCTCGGGCTTCTTTACCCGGAGCCATCCCTATACCCCGCCGCTTTGGCGGGGCGGATTCGGATCAAGACGGGGGCGTCGGCCTCTGGAACGGTCGCGATTACGCCTGACCAAGGCTGTCCTCTCGCCGATCCGTCGGCGGCGACAGCGGGAGTGGACGATCCTGCTGACAAGACCCTTCCCAGCCAGCCTATCACCGATGAGGCTCCCGTCGTGGACAATGCGCCCCACCTGCCCAGCGTCCAGAGCCTGGCCAGGGCGGCGCCCAAATCGACGCGCAAATCGGTCGAAAACGCCAAAGCCTTGCCCATCGACGTTCCCAAGCCGGCCAACGCTGAACCGACGGGATCCGCTGCCTCGGAGGCCGACAGTGGGCAGTTCCTGGACGATGAGGACTCCGCCAGCGCCGAAAAACCACCTCCCGCTAGGCTTGCCGAACCACCACGCCTCACCGGGGCCGTGGTTCCCCATGTCGCCCTCCCCAAGGAGCCCTCGAAGAAGGCCGGCGGCAAGAGTAGTGCGACGCCATCGGACGCGGCCCTGCGTTTCATGGGCTGGCTGCAACAGGGGCTGGCCGATGGCGGCCTGCCCTACAACACCACCACGGCGCTGGTGCATTTCGTCAGGGTCAATCTCAGGGAGCAGGAAGAGACCATGATGCTGCTGGTCTCGCCTGCGGTCTTCCGTGCCTTCGCCGAGGCCTACGGCGATCAGGCCACCGGTGTCGATGGCGAAGTCGAGCCCAACAAACTCGGCATGGGTATCCAGATGGCCTTTACCCAGGCCGGATGGCACCAGCCCGCCGCGCGCGGTCGCAACATCCATCGTTTCCAGGTAATCCGGCGCGGCGACAGCGGCGGCAGCCTGCTGAATGGCTTTCTGGTGCGCAACCCGGAGCAGTTCGTCAATCCGGTACCGCAAGCCAACGAACGCCTGCGCTACTGGAGCCAGCACGTCGGCGCGGACAAGGCGGAAAAGCCGTGAGCTATCCAATTGAGAACCGCCTGCGCCCTCCCATCGAACTGATTTCAGCGGGAAGCCTGTTCATCGGCTCCGCCGTCATGGCCGCCGCACCGCCCTGGATCCCAGTGGGGCCGGAGCTGTCCTGGGGCATGTCCCTCGCCTTGCTGGCAGGATCGGCCTGGCGGTCCGGCCAAGCCTGGGAGGTGATTCGTTACCAGGGCAACCTACGCCTCCTGAAGCGGTATGCCCTGAAGCCGGACGATATCCCCTGGAGCAATGAAGTGCTGTTCCTGGGCATGGGTTTCCGCTGGACGGCGCTCCACACACGCCGACTGAATGATGCGATGCAGCCGAGGAACCGGCGTTATGTCGAGCCCCCCTGGCTCTACCGGACCCTGCGCCGCTTGGAACGGATGTACGAGCACCATCCCAACCACAACATCCAAAGGCTGCGCGCATTGATGCGTCGGGAGGCCTGGTGGAACCGATGGACGCCATTGCCCGATATCGGCGGCAACCCCGCCCTGCATGGGGTGGAGCCGAACGAGGAGGCAGTCGTCATGCCGCTGTCCGGCCGGGTCGGGCACACCCTGGTGTTGGGAACGACGCGGGTGGGCAAGACCCGACTCGCGGAACTCCTGATCACCCAGGACATCCGCCGCGGTGACGTGGTGATCGTCTTCGACCCCAAGGGCGACGCCGATCTTCTCATTAGGATGTATGTCGAGACCCGCCGCGCCGGCCGGACCTTCTACGTCTTCCATCTCGGTTTTCCGCACATCTCGGCGCGCTACAACCCCATCGGGGCGTTCTCGCGCATCACCGAGGTGGCCACACGAACGGCCGAACCCTTGCCTTCGGAAGGCAATTCGGCCGCCTTCAAGGAGTTCGTCTGGCGCTTCGTCAACGTCTTGGCCAAGGCCATGACCACCCTGGGCGAGCGTCCCGATTTCCAGAGCATCTATGCCTACGCGGTGGACACCGAGTCTCTGGCGGTGCGCTATTTCACCTGGTGGCTGGACCGCATCCGGCCCGGCTGGCAGGCCGAGGTCACGGAACTGGAATCCGCCCAGGCGAAGCTGCTCAACGAGGCCTCGAAGAAAAGCGGGCGATCCCTGCGGACGATGGCGATCATGGGGTTCATCCGCGACAACGAACTGCGCGACCCCGTGGCCGATGCCCTGAGGTCGGTTCTGAGTAACGACCGGACCTACTTCGAAAAATTGGTGTCGAGCCTGTATCCCCTGCTGGAGAAGTTGACCACGGGCAAGATCGCCGACCTGATCTCGCCCGACTATGCGAATCTGGACGATCCCCGGCCGATCATCGACTGGATGGGCGTCATCAACCAGGGTGCCGTGGTCTATATCGGTCTCGACTCGCTCTCGGACCATGAGGTCGCCGGCGCGATCGGCACGGCCATGTTCGCCGACCTGACCAGCGTCGCCGGCCAGATCTATAAGTTTGGCGTCGGCGCAGGTCAGTTTTCACCCGGTAAACGCAAGCTGGCCCTGCATGTCGACGAGTTCAACGAATTGGTCGGCGACTCGTTCGTGCCCATGGTCAACAAGGCCGGGGGCGCCGGTTACCAGGTCACCGCCTACACCCAGACCTGGCACGACGTGGAGGCCAAAGTGGGCGATGCCGCCAAGGCCATGCAGATCGGCGGCAACTTCAACACCCGCATCATGCTGCGGGTCGAGAACACCGAAACCGCCGAAATCCTGACCGAGAAGTTGCCCGAGGTCGAGGTGCCCAGCATCCAGGTGGCGTCCATGGCCAGCGACTCCAACGACCCCACCGATTTCGCCGAATTCCAGAGCCGCAATGAAGACCGCATCACCATCGAGCGTCTACCCATGTTGACGCCGGCCGACCTGGTCCAGTTGCCCAAGGGCCAGGCCTTCGCCTTGATCGACGGCGGCCAGCTCTGGAAAATCCGTATCCCCCTGGCGGATACCCTGGACGAAGTGGGCGTACCCATCGATATCGAAGACATGGCACGCCAGATGCGCACCCTCTCCGCCGCGCATAGCGTGACCGCTTCAGGGGAGTTGACCGTCCCAGGAAAAGGGAGCGGTTGGTAATGGCCGGAGATGGCGCAGCCATCGATATCGGGGTTACCAAGGCCATCACCGCGCCCTTCAAGATCGCCGCCTTCCTGGCTATCTGTTTTTTCGTGATCCTGGTCGGCCGCATGGCCATCGATGTGTGGGTATTGGCGGATGCCAAGGATCGACTCGAAGCCCCTGCCGCGATCATCGACCGCGAGATGGCCAGGGCGGCGGCCGCTCCGGATTTCATGGGATCGACCCATGACCATGCGGCCTCCTGGGCGGCCTTCATCACGGAATGGTTCTATCGCAAGCCGGGGCTGTTGAGACACGTCGAGGAAGATTCATCCCAGTTGGGCATGACCGATCAGGCCGTACAGCGTGGGGTCCGCTCGATGGATTTCGCCATCAGTCGCACGCTCACCGGTTCCCAGGTGATTGCGATCCGCGCCGCGATCATGGTCTCTTTCCTGCCCTGGATCGGTTTCATATACCTGCTTGCCATCGTGGATGGCGCCATTGAACGCATCCGGCGCAAGTTCGGCGCCGGGCGCGAGTCGTCGACGGTCTATCACCGCGCGAAATACTTCCAGGTGACCATGGCAACCGTGGTGTCGGCCGCTTACCTTTGGTGGCCTGATGGTGTGGACCCGTTGCTGATCATTGTGCCGGCAACGCTTGCTTGTGCTGCCATGGCACGGTTTCAGGCCAAGTACTACAAGAAATACGTGTAGCCGCATCCAGGGGCTGAACGCCGGCATGGGGACTCAGCAGCAGTTTGTTATATACCGTTGCATATGTATATAATTTGCGTCGTTCCTCGGGAACACAAACCCACGTCGACACTACATGGAAGGAAATGCGGTGCGCCCCGAAAAAAATGACGAACTGTTACCTGCGACCAAATCCCTGATCAACCGAAAGCAACTTCTGAAGATGGTTCCGCTGTCTGACCGGACCATCTTCGATATGGAAAAGCGCGGGGAATTTCCACGGCGCTTTGCGCTCACCAGCCGAAATGTCGCGTGGGATCTGGCAGAGATCGAGGCGTGGATTGAAGCTCGCAAGGCATCAGGCGATCAAGCCGTGCGCCCCGGCATCACGCCTTCTTGATCGTCCATTCGTCGATCATATCGGCCCAGTCTTGCAGCATGGCTTTTCGCTGCTCTCTGTACTCCGCCTTGTTATAGACGGCACGAACACCCTTTTGCTCATGAGCAAGCGCCTTCTCAATCCAATCCGTGTTGTACCCCGCTTCATGAAGTAAGGTGGATCCCGTGCGCCGTAGGTCATGCGGGCCGAACTTGGCCAACACCTTCCCATCTTTCTGTGCCGCGGTGTACGCCAAGGTCGTAACTTGGTTCAGCGTGGCCTTGCTCATCGGGATGTCAGGGTCATATCTTGAGGGCAGCACATAACGCGAGCCACCTGCACAGGTTTTGAGTGCAATGAAGAAATCGACCGCCTGACGTGACAGGTAGACGTTGTGCGGATTGCGTCGCTTCATTCGGACGGCGGGTATGGTCCAGATCCCATCCGAGAAATTCACCTCGTCCCAAGTCGCATCAGTCAGCTCTGACTTGCGGACCAACGTCAGAAGCAGAAGCTTTACCGCAATGCGGATGGTTGGGGAAGTCGAAACCCTTTCCAGGTACTGGTACATCAAACCGATTTCTTCTTGAGTCAACGCTCGATCACGGGGGACGAATTTCGCGATGGCTGCCGGCCTGACGCGATCCGCGGGGTTTTCCACATCCTGGCCCCGCTCGGATGCCCATCGGTAAATCTGCATCACCACTTCACGCGCATGAACGGCAGTGGCTGGAGCACCTCGCTCGACGATCTTGTCCGTTAGATGCCGCAGATCATCATGGGTCACTTCAGCCAAGAGTCGATTACCAAAGACCGGTTTCAACTCCCTTGTATAAACGGCCTTGCGCATGTCGCGAGTGGAGTCCGCCATCTGATAGCCTTTGAGCCAGGATTCAGCCCAGTCGTCAAACGTCTTGGCCTGCTTTTCCTTGTCCTTGGATCTGGCCTTGTCCTGGGCCGGTGAGATCCCAGAAGCGATTTTCCGCTTGGCTTCATGCAACGCGTCCCTTGCCTCGGCGAGCGTAATGCCACCAGTTCCATAGCGCCCTATGGTCAGGGTCTCGCTACGGCCGTTGAACTCATAGTTGTAGCGAAACGAAATACTGGCAGCAGGAGTGACCGCCACATAGAGCCCATCCCTATCCGCAACCTTGTACAGTCTGTCCCGAGGCTTTAGGTTCCTGATCTTGGTATCAGTTAGCATTTGTTTTTCCTTGTTTAACAATTAGATACAAGGTTTTTATGGTTTATTCGTGGCATCAACAACAAGCAACCTTCAAATTCGATACCACGAATTTGAAGGTCGCTAACAACGGCACATTAATCAATAGATACAATCACATAAGCATGATTCGATACCACGAATACCACATCATCAACGAATGGTATCGTGCTTTCTAGAAACTGCCTACAGGAATGATACCCGTGAAAATGCCACGCGCAGGTCTTGCTTGGCCGTGCTTGTAGTTGCCAGCCGATGCCAGCACAGAAAAACAAAAAGCCCATGTATACATGGGCTTATGTTGCACTTCTTGCTAGCTGATGCTAGCTGATGCCAGACATCAAATCATTCCCACTCGATCGTGCCCGGTGGCTTGCCGGTGACGTCGTAGGTCACTCGGTTGATGCCGCGGATCTCGTTGATGATGCGGTTGGAGACCTTGGCGAGCAGGCTGTAGGGTAGTTCCGCCCAGTGAGCGGTCATGAAGTCCTGGGTCTGTACGGCGCGCAGGGCGATGACGTAATCGTAGGTGCGGCCGTCTCCCATGACTCCCACGGCCTTGACCGGCAGGAATACGGCGAATGCCTGTGATGTTTTTTCATACCAACCACTTGCGCGCAATTCTTCAATAAATACATGATCTGCCTGGCGAAGCAGATCGGCGTATTCCCGCTTGACTTCACCCAGGATGCGCACCCCCAGACCGGGGCCCGGAAAGGGATGCCGATAGACCATGTCATGCGGCAGACCCAGGGCGATGCCCAGTTCCCGCACCTCGTCCTTGAACAGCTCACGCAGGGGTTCCAGCAGTTTGAGGTGCATGTCTTCCGGCAGACCGCCCACGTTGTGGTGGGACTTGATGGCATGGGCCTTCTTGGTCTTGGCACCGGCGGATTCGATGACGTCCGGGTAAATGGTGCCCTGGGCCAGCCATTTGGCGTTCTGCAGCTTGGCGGATTCGGCCTGGAACACAGCCACGAACTCGGCACCGATGATCCTGCGCTTTTTCTCCGGCTCGGCGACGCCGGCCAGCTTGTCCATGAACTGTTCGGAGGCATCCACATGGATGACCCTCACCCCCAGGTTCTCGGCAAAGGTGTGCATGACCTGCTCGGCCTCGTTCAGGCGCAAAAGGCCGGTGTCCACGAACACACAGGTGAGCTGGTCACCGATGGCACGATGGATCAGGGCCGCCGCCACGGAGGAATCCACACCGCCGGACAGTCCCAGGACGACTTCGTCGCTGCCCACCTGGGCACGGATCCGGGCCACGGACTCGGTGATGTAGTCCGGCATGTTCCAGTCCTGGCCACAGCCGCAGATGTCGTGCACGAAGCGGCCCAGCAGGGCCTTACCCTGAATGGTGTGGGTGACTTCGGGATGAAACTGCACGCCGTACAAATGCCGTGCCGGATCGAACATGCCGGCGATGGGGGTGGTGGCGTTCTCGCACAGGATCTGGAAGCCCGGGGGCAGGCTGTCCACCTGGTCACCATGGCTCATCCAGACGTCCAGCCAGGCCTTGCCGTCCGGGTCCCGACGATCCTGGATATCGGCCAACAGGCGGGAATGGCCGTGCATGCGCACCTCGGCGTAGCCATACTCATGGTGCCTGGCATTGGTGACGGTGCCGCCCAACTGGGTGGCCATGGTCTGCATACCGTAGCAGATGCCCAGTACCGGCACGCCCAGCTCGAATACCGCCTGGGGGGCCCGGGGGGGCTCTTCTTCCATCACCGAGGCCGGACCACCGGAGAGGATGATGCCGGCCGGGGCGAACTCTCGGATGAAGGCAGCACTGACGTCATGGGGATGCAGCTCGCAATAGACATTGTGTTCCCGCACGCGCCTGGCGATGAGCTGTGTGAACTGGGATCCGAAATCGAGGATGAGGATTTTCTGGTGCATGGGCTGGACTCAAAAAAGGGGGGGTGGGCAGGCAGACCCGCCCTCCTCTTCCGGCATGGGGTGACTGGGGGTCGGGGCTCAACCCACGTGATAGTTGGGGGCTTCCTTGATGATCTGCACGTCGTGTACGTGAGATTCCTTCATGCCGGCATTGGTGATTTCCACGAACTCGGCGGTTTCGTGCAGGCGGTCGATGTTGGCGGCCCCCAGATAGCCCATGGACGAGCGCAGCCCTCCCATGAGCTGGTGCAGCACGGTGAGGGCGCTGCCCTTGTAGGGCACCCGGCCTTCGATCCCTTCCGGCACCAGCTTGTCGGCGTTGGCCTCGTTGTCCTGGAAATAGCGATCCTTGGAGCCCTGCTGCATGGCCCCCAGTGAGCCCATGCCCCGATAGGACTTGTAGGCGCGACCCTGGAAAAGCTCGATATCGCCCGGGGCTTCATCGGTTCCAGCCAACAGTCCCCCCAACATGACGCAGTGCCCCCCTGCGGCGATGGCCTTGGCGATGTCACCCGAATAGCGGATGCCGCCATCGGCGATGAGGGGTACCCCGGTGCCGGCCAGGGCCTGGGCCACGTTGGCCACGGCGGAGATCTGCGGCACACCCACGCCGGCGACAATACGCGTGGTGCAGATGGAACCGGGGCCTATGCCCACCTTCACGGCGTCGGCACCATGGTCCATCAGGGCCCGGGCCGCGTCACCCGTGGCAATGTTGCCGCCGATGATCTGTACCTGGGGATAGCGGGTCTTGGCCCACTGGACCCGCTGCAGCACACCCTGGGAGTGGCCATGGGCGGTATCCACCACGATGACGTCCACCCCGGCCTCCACCAGGGCAGCGATACGCGCCTCGTTTTCCGGGCTCACACCCACTGCAGCCCCCACCAGCAGGCGGCCCAGGCCGTCCTTGTTGGCCATGGGGTATTCACTGGACTTGTTGATGTCCTTGACGGTAATGAGGCCCTTCAGCTCGAAGGCATCATTCACCACCACCAGGCGCTCCAGGCGGTGCTTGTGCAGCAGGGCCACCACCTCTTCCTTGGACGCGCCCTCGCGCACGGTCACCAGGCGCTTGCGCGGAGTCATGATATCCCGCACCCGGTGTTCCAAATTGGTTTCGAAGCGCAGATCCCGGTTGGTGACGATACCTTGTACCTTGCCGGACTTGTCCACCACCGGCAGGCCGGAAATACGATGTTGGCGGGTGATTTCCAGCACGTCCCGCACGCTCATGTTGGGCGAGATGGTGATGGGATCCTTCACCACACCGGATTCGTGGCGCTTCACCTTGGCCACCTCAGCGGCCTGCTGCTCCGGGGAGAAGTTCTTGTGCACGATGCCTATACCGCCTTCCTGGGCCATGGCGATGGCCATGGGTGCCTCGGTGACTGTATCCATGGCGGCAGACACCACCGGCATGTTCAGGGAGATTTCCCTGGTCAGGCGTGTCCTCAGGCTTACGTCACGGGGAAGGACGCCGGAAAAGGCGGGGACGAGCAGAACATCGTCGAATGTCAGGGCTTTCTGCAGGGTACGCATGGAGGTCTTTTCGCGCAAAAAGCCATTATACAGGCTGCTCCATGGCAGGTTTACGCGTCATGCGCATCCCCCGCCAGAGACCGGACCGGCTTCAGCCATGAACCGGACAGGCACTGGCTCGTTGGGGTGCGTCGTTGCGTAGGCAGGCGGGAAATCCCGGGGGCGATATTCCCGCACCGCCTTCCCCATTCAACCGACACGCTCCCAGAGCCCGAATCCCGCTCCCCCTCCGAGCAGAGTGGCTACACCAAGCGCCATGAAGAGGGCTGCCGCAAGCGCATGCACCAGCTTCATCGGAATTTTCACGGCGAGTCTGTCACCCGCGAACACGACAGGCATGTCGGCGATCAACATGCCCAGGGTAGTGCCGATGACCACCCACAGCGGCGTTGCGTAGTGGACGGTCATGGCCACGGTGGCGATCTGGGTCTTGTCGCCCATCTCGGCGAGGAAGAAGGTGATCAGGGTGGCGCCAAACACACCGAACGTCTGCGCGATGCGTGTTTCCTCGTCCTCGATCCTGTCGGGCATCAGCGTCCAGACCGACATGCCGATGAAGGACAGCGCCAGCACCCAGCGCAACATCCCCGGGTGGACGGCTTGGGTGATCCATGCGCCCAAGGCGCCTGCGAGACCGTGATTGACGAGAGTAGCGGTGAGGATGCCGAGCACGATCGGCGCTGGCTTCTTGAAGCGCGCCGCGAGAATGAAGGCAAGGAGCTGCGTCTTGTCGCCGATTTCCGCGAGTGCGACAACCCCGGTCGAAACGAGGAAGGCTTCCATCAATGTTCCAGAACCGGGCGTCGGGTTTCGAACCACGACGTCTCCCAGGCCAAACCATGCGCATTATGCGTTTCGCAGCGGTCCGCGGCAACCTGCGTGGCTGGCCCCAACATCCCAAGCGTGGCGTCGTTCCCCGGGCTGGTTCTACATCGACCGGCCTGGACGCGTCTGGGTCGGAGCGGTGCCACAGCCCAATCCAGTACGGAGAAAGGACTCCAGCTCCGGGGGCAGGGGTGCTTCCAGGATCAGGGGTACACGGGTCAGAGGATGCTCCATTTCCAGCCTGGACGCATGCAAGAACATGCGTCGCAGCCCCTGCCCGCGCATTTCCCTGTTGATGAGCGCATCGCCATATTTGTCATCGCCGGCTATGGCGTGTCCCGAGGCGGCCAGATGCACGCGGATCTGGTGCGTGCGGCCCGTCATGAGTTGTGCCTCCAGCAGACTGAACCCGGCGAAGCGCTGCCTGAGTCGGAAGATGGTATGGGCCCGCTGACCGGCCTCATCCACCGCCACACGCCTTTCACCCGCCTCATTCAGGTAGCGTCGCAAGGGCAGCCTTACATGCCGCACGGCGTCTTGCCACTGACCGGTGGCCAGGGCCAGATAATGTTTTCGGACCTCGCCGGCTCTCAGCATGCGGTGCAGTTCTACGAGGGAGGCACGCTTCAGGGCCAGCACCAGCACCCCTGAAGTCTCTTTGTCCAGGCGATGGGCCAGTTCGAGGAAACGCGCAGTGGGCAGTTCCAGCCGCAGCTGCTCGATCACCCCCAGACTGATGCCGCTGCCACCATGCACGGCGCGGCCCGCCGGCTTGTCGAGGACCAGCAGTGCGTCATCCCGATATATGACCCGATCCAGCAACGCCTGGCTGAAGACCCCCAGGTGTGAAGCATGCTCGGGCCGCGCCACCCGCACGGGGGGGATGCGCACCCAATCGCCGCGCATGAGCTTGTATTCCGGTTTGGCCCGGCGCCCCGATACGCGCACCTCCCCCTCCCGCAGCATGCGGTAGATGCGGCCTTTGGGCACGCCCTTCAGCTGACGAAAAAGAAAATTGTCCAGACGCTGACCTTCCGCTTCCGGACCAATACACTCCTTTGTAACAAGGGCTTTTACGTCGGATGGCATTCGCATATACTCGCGCAGCTCGCAAAAGGTGCAAGCAGGGTGTTGAAGAGTCCGCCCGGCACCGGATCGGGCGCCGGTCGTCCCCGCTCACCGGCTGCTTCAAGGTTGTTCGCCCCGTTGTCCGCCGCCGCGCCCGAAAACCAGGCGCCGCCAGCCAGGACCCTTGCGGCTCGCCACCACGAAGCGGAAAGCAGCGATGGTAACGCACACTGTGCGCGACCCGTACCCGGACATGACACCCTGATGCTCTGCCGTCGGGGCAACAAGGATAACCGCGACATGCACCAGTCGTTCAGCGACAAGAACCTACCCGCCGCCTGACTCCCTGCGCGCATCCCTGCCGCCGCTGGATGGCGGCACGGTTTTATCCCCCGGGGCGCGGCAAGCGCTGGGGTTGAAAATGAAACGTATGCTATTCAACGCGACGCAGGCGGAAGAGCTGCGCGTCGCCATTGTCGATGGTCAAAAACTGATCGATCTCGACATCGAATCCGCCAGCAAGGAACAACGCAAGGGCAACATCTACAAGGCGGTTGTCACACGCGTCGAGCCTTCTCTTGAGGCCTGCTTCGTCAACTATGGCGCCGAACGCCACGGTTTCCTGCCCTTCAAGGAGATCTCCCGCAGCGCCCTGGGCGGCGGGGATGTAAGCCGGGGCAAGATCCAGGAGCACCTGAAGGAAGGCATGGAACTCATCGTCCAGGTGGAGAAGGACGAGCGTGGCAACAAGGGTGCGGCCCTGACCAACTTCATCAGTCTGGCAGGACGCTATCTGGTGCTCATGCCCAACAACCCCCGTGGGGGTGGCGTATCCCGCCGCATCGAGGGTGAGGAGCGCAACGACCTGCGGGACGCCCTGGCACAGCTCGAGGTACCCGCTGGCATGAGCCTCATCGGCCGCACCGCGGGCATCGGCCGCAGCGTGGAAGAACTGCAGTGGGACCTGAACTACCTGCTGCAACTGTGGAGTGCGATCGATGGTGCCGCCCAGGGGCAGACGGGTGCCTTCCTCATATACGCCGAATCCAGCCTGGTGATCCGCGCCATCCGCGACTACTTCAGCCCGGACATCGGCGAGCTGCTCATCGACGAGCCCAACATCTGCGAGCAGGCCAAGCAGTTCATGGCGCATGTCATGCCAGGCAACGTCAACAAGGTGAAGCTGTACACCGATCCAGTACCATTATTCTCTCGCTTCCAGATCGAGCATCAAACCGAGAGCGCCTACGCGCGCACCGTTACCCTGCCCTCCGGCGGTGCCATCGTCATCGATCACACCGAAGCCCTGGTGGCCATCGACGTGAACTCGGCGCAGGCCACCAAGGGTGGCGACATCGAACAGACTGCCTTCAACACCAACCTGGAGGCCGCCGAGGAGGTGGCGCGCCAGATGCGACTGCGGGACCTCGGTGGCCTCATCGTCATCGATTTCATCGACATGGAGAACCAGCGCAACCAGCGGGAGGTGGAAGAGCGTCTGCGCGAAGCGCTGCGCCATGACCGGGCCAGGGTGCAAACCGGCAAGATCTCACGCTTCGGTCTGCTGGAGCTCTCACGTCAGCGGCTTCAGCCCTCACTCGGGGAAACCAGCTATGTGACGTGCCAGCGTTGTTCAGGCACCGGACACGTGCGCAGCACGGAATCCTTCGCCCTGCATCTGCTGCGCATGCTGCAGGAAGAGGCCATGAAGGAAGCGACCGGAGCGGTGCAACTGCAGTTGCCCGTGGATGTGGCAACCTTCCTGCTGAACGAAAAACGGCACGACATCCTGGCCATCGAGGCGCGTCATCGGGTGGAGGTCATCCTCGTCCCCAATATGCACTTCGAAACCCCCCGCTACACCCTGACGCGCTTGCGCCACGATCAGCTCAACCAATCAGAGCCCCTGGCGCCGAGCTACAAGATGGTGGAAAAGCCGGCGGAGGATGCTCTGCCCACACGCGCAGGAAGCCATGGCGCAAAACCCGAACGGGCCCAGGCAGCGGTGCAGGGCATTACGCCCCCCCAGCCTCTCCCCGTGCCGCCTATGCCAACCATTCCGACCGCGCCCGGCCTGTTCGGGCGCATTGTCAGCTGGCTGCGTGGCGTACAGGCAACGCCGGCGGAGAAAGATCAAGCCGCTCGCGAGAAAAAAGCCGAGCCACGCCAGGAACGCGACGGCCGCCGCGCACGGGACGCGCGCGAGGGACGCAATGGCCGCAGCGACGAACGTCGCGAGCGCGGCGAGCGCGTTGCACGTGGTGAACGGAGCGAACGTGCCCGGCGAAGCGAGACGGGCACACGCCTGGAAGCCCGCGGCGAGGCCGGTGAACGTCCACAGGAACGCCCACGTCGCGAGCGTGGCGAACGGTCCGAGCGCACCGAACGCATTGAACGGCCCAAGCGCGCGGAACAGGTCAAGGAGGAGGCAAAGGCCAGCATGCCCAGGCCCGAGGCCGAAATGGGTACCGAGGACAAGGAAGTCCGCAACCGCAGCCGCCGTGGCCGAGGTCGCCGCGGGGAAGACCGTGGCGAGCCCCACGTCGCGTCGGAAACCCGGGAGAGCGGACAGGCCGCCCAAGGCCTGGTACCGGAAGCGGCGCACACCACTCCGGAAACCCCGGTCCTGCCTGCCGAACCCGGAACGAAGGAAGACGCACGCACCACGCTGACCGTCCCCGCCGGGATCGTGGCGCAAACGGCCGCGCCCACCCCCGCTGCTCCGGAGCCGGACGTCGCCCCCGCACCCGAGCCGGCCCACGTGGAAGCACCCGGCCCGGAAGTGCCCAATCTGGAAGCCGTCGGCCTGCAGATGGTGGAAACCCAGGCCACGGCCACGCACCCCCCCGAGGAGCCTGCCCCGGCGGGCCCGCCACGTCACCGCCAGCGCCGGCCACGCACCAAGGTCGTCGAACCCGTGGAAGAACTGGTGATGGTGGAAACCCAGGTTGCCGCGGAGGCCCCGGCCACCGAGCAACCGGATGGATGGGGTCCGCCCTCCAATCCGCGCCGCCGGTCCCGTCCCAAGGTCGAGGAAGACGCGACGGCCGAGCCCCTGGTGATCGTGGAAACCCGACACGACGACCAGACGCCAGCTCGATAGACCGATGCGTGGTTCAAGAAAAATGCCGGCAGCGCCGGCATTTTTCTTGTCCTGGCCGCGGCGGACCGGCATTCAATGTCGCAGCGTGTTGACGATCTCCTCCGCCGCATCCTCCACCATATCCAGGACCTGATCGAAACCCTGGCTGCCGCCGTAATAAGGGTCCGGCACTTCCTGATCCGCGTATTGCCGGCTGAAGCTTAGAAACAGCCGCACCTTGTGGCGGTGGGGTTCCGGGCAGACGCGCAACAGGTTTTGATAGTTGTCCTCATCCATGGCCAGGATGAGGTCGAATTCCAGGAAATCCCCAATGCCTACCTGTCGGGCCCGCAGGGAGGACAGGTCATACCCCCGCCTGCCGGCCGCTTCCTGGGCGCGGCGGTCCGGTGGTTTGCCCACGTGGTAATCATGGGTCCCTGCCGAGTCCAGCCGAACCTTGTCCAGCAGACCGGCATCCGCAAGTTTGTCCCGCAGCACGCCTTCGGCCGTGGGGGAACGGCAGATGTTGCCCATGCACACCAGCAGGATGGAAATCTTGCCTTGATCAATCATGGTTCGACCGGTGCCAGCGCCGGGAATGGGCTTGAAAAGGCGCATTGTGCCAAAAATGTCCACGGAGGGTGGCCAGGCTGGAGGTAAGGGGGCCCGTATCTTGCGCGTTCGTCACCTGTTCCTGCCGTAGCGCACCTCCACCGCCCTGAGCTGGGCGCGTAGGCTGGCCAGGCGGGCATGGCCCGGTGCCTGCTGGTCGGCATCCCGCAGGAAGGCTCGGGCCTGTTCCAGGATTTCGGTATCCATGCCGGCTTGCTCCAGATGCTTGAGCATGACCCATACCGTGTTCATGAGGACGCGTGGATTGCCCGGTGCCTGCCAGCAGGCCTCCTGCAGCATTTCCATGGCGCGGGCGTAGTTTCCCTTGTGCGCCTGGATGACCGCTTCGTTGTCGAGCCTGCGTATACCAGCTGCCGCATCCTTGACGAGGCGTGCGCCGTCTGCCCCGCATCCGGCCTTGTCGTAGAGGGCCTGCGCACGGGCCAGCAGGGCTTCACTGTCATGGGCATTGCGCACCACCTCACGGGTGATGGCGTCCGCCTGCTCCTGGTGCCCTGTGGCCAGGCAGGCTGCCACGAAATCCAGCATGAAGTGCCCACCCGCGCGGACCCCGGTCCTGCTCAGGTCCGCCGCTTCCTCCACCGCCTTGCTGGCCTCATCCACATGGCCAAGCCTGGCATGCGCGAGGCCACGTACCACCGCGCTGACAAGCCTTCCCTCCGGGCTGCCCAGCAACAGGGTCCCGAATTTTTGCACCGTCTCCAAGGCGCCATTCGCGTCTCCTTGTTCGATCTGTATGCGCGCCAGATGGCCATAATCCTCGGGTGTGACAAAGATGGAATTGCCGCCCTTCTCCACAACCGTTCCGTAGGCCACCCTGGCCACGGCCAGATCGCCATTCTCGAAGGCCGTCTCGCCCAGACGCTGCTGACGGCGCACGGTCTTGGCAGAGATGGCCGCACCCTGCTGCAGGGCCATCTGCGCGCCCGCCAGGTCCTTGCGGGCCATGCATACGTCCGCCAGCAGATCGTAGGCCGCCACCATCTCCGGAAAATGTTCCAGTATGCCCTGCAACAAAACCTCGGCCTCCTCGTCCTTCTGCAGGTTGTGCAGTGCCTTGGCCAGACCCAGGCGGGCCCAGGGAATGGCGCGCATCTCGATGATCTTGCGGTAAAGGGTCTCGGCCTCGTCGAAACGGCCCAGCGCATTCAGTACCTCGCCCTTGAAGCGCAAGGCATCCACCAGGAAGCGGGGGTTCTGGCGGATGATTTCGTCGCAGCCAGCCACGGCCGCCTCCAGCTCATGGCGCTCGAAATGCCAATGCACCTTGGAGAAAATGAACTTGCGCAGCAGGATGCCCTGCAGGCGGCTACGTATGAGTTCCGCGCTGAAGGGCTTGACCAGATAGTCATCCGGTGCCAGTTCCGCCGTGGCCACCACCTTCTCGTAGCCTGCCTCCGCCGTGACCAGGACGAATGCCGTGCGCAGGGAGATCAGCTTGCGATGGCGTAAGGCCTCCAGCAACTGCTGGCCATCCTGGCCTTCTCCCAGGTTGAAGTCACTGAGGATCAGGTCGTAGCGGTGATTCCGCACCCTAGACAGGGCCTCGGCGGCATTGGTGGCCAAGTCGATGCGGCTGACGCCAAGGTTGGACAGGGTCAGCTTGAGGGCATTGCGCATGCCCGGGTAGGTGTCCACGATCAGGGCTTGCAGCGCCTCGAAATCGATCGCCGTGCCGCTGCCTTTCACCAATGTCAGGGACAAGCCGAACCTCCGGGACGCTCCAGTCGGGAACCGTTGTACATTGTTGGTCTCGGGGCTTATCGGCAGACGATGCAGATTATTGAACTTCCGTGTCCTGGGCATCCACCCCGAAGAGCTGCCGCTTGAGGGCATGCATACGGTCGCGCAGCTCGGCGGCCCTTTCGAATTCCAGGTTCTTTGCCGCCTGCAGCATGTCCTTTTCCAGGCGTTTGATCTCCCGCGCGAGCTCCTTCTCGCTCAGGGCACCGTACTTCGCCCGGGACTGGGCCACTGCCAGCTCCTTCTGGGCCGCTTCGGCATCGTAGATACCATCGATGATGTCCTTGATGCGCTTCTTCACCCCCTTGGGCACGACTCCGTGTTCGGCGTTGAAGGCCTGCTGCCTGGCCCGGCGGCGCTCGGTCTCGTGCATGGCCCGGCGCATGGAATCGGTGATCTGGTCGGCATACAGGATTGCGGTGCCATGGATGTGGCGGGCCGCCCGGCCGATGGTCTGGATGAGGGAGCGCTCCGAGCGCAGGAAGCCTTCCTTGTCCGCGTCCAGGATGGCCACCAGGGAGACTTCCGGGATGTCCAGGCCCTCGCGCAGCAGATTGATGCCGACCAGCACGTCGAACGCACCCAGGCGCAGGTCACGGATGATCTCCACCCGTTCCACGGTGTCGATGTCCGAGTGCAGATAGCGCACCTTGATGCCGTGGTCGGCGTAGTACTCGGTGAGCTGCTCGGCCATGCGCTTGGTCAGGGTGGTCACCATCACCCGTTCATCCGCCTTGACACGCAGGTGGATCTCGCTCATCAGGTCATCCACCTGAGTGGCCGCGGGCCGGACGATCAAGGCCGGGTCCACCAGGCCGGTGGGGCGCACCACCTGCTCCACCACCTGCTGTTGATGCCCGGTTTCGTAGGGCCCCGGGGTGGCGGAGACGAAGATGCACTGGCGCATGATGCGCTCGAACTCATCGAAGCGCAGGGGGCGGTTGTCCAGCGCCGAGGGCAGGCGAAAGCCAAAGTTCACCAGGTTTTCCTTGCGCGCCCGGTCCCCCTTGTACATGCCGCCGATCTGCGGCACGGTGACGTGGGATTCATCCAGGAACATGACCGCGTCCTCGGGCAGGTAGTCGATCAGCGTGGGGGGCGGTTCTCCGGGCCGACGGCCCGTCAGGTGGCGGGAGTAGTTCTCGATGCCCTTGCAGAAGCCCAGTTCGGTCATCATTTCCAGGTCGAAGCGGGTGCGCTGCTCGATGCGCTGGGCCTCCACCAGCTTGTTGTTCTCGCTGAAGAACTTGATGCGCGCCGCCAGTTCCACCTTGATGGCCTCCACCGCCCGCAGGGTATTCTCCCGTGGGGTGACGTAATGGCTGGAGGGAAACACGGTGAAACGGGTGGCCTTGTGCAACATCTGGCCCGTGAGCGGATCGAACAGGACCAGGGATTCCACCTCGTCGTCGAACAGACTCACCCGCACCGCCGTCTCCGCGTGTTCCGCCGGGAAGATGTCGATGACATCGCCCCGCACCCGGAACACGCCACGCTTGAACTCCATCTCGTTGCGGCTGTACTGCATCTCCGCCAGGCGGCGCAGCACATGGCGCTGGTCCATCCGGTCCCCCACGCGCAGGTGCAGGATCATGTCGTGGTAATCCGACGGGTCGCCGATGCCATAGATGGCCGACACGGTGGCGACGATGACACAGTCCCTGCGTTCCAGCAGGGCCTTGGTGGCGGACAGGCGCATCTGCTCGATGTGCTCGTTGATGCTGGAATCCTTTTCGATGAACAGGTCGCGGGCGGGCACATAGGCCTCGGGCTGGTAATAATCGTAATAGGAGACGAAATACTCCACCGCGTTGTCCGGGAAGAACTCCCGGAACTCGGCATAGAGCTGGGCTGCCAGGGTCTTGTTGGGGGCCATGACGAAGGCCGGCCGTCCCAGGCGGGCGATGACATGGGCCATGGTGTAGGTCTTGCCGGATCCCGTCACCCCCAGCAGGGTCTGGTAGCGCATGTCTGTCCGTACCCCCTCCACCAGCTGGCGGATGGCCTCGGGCTGATCGCCCGCGGGTTCGAAAGGCTGATGCAGTCGGAAGGGACTGTTTGGGAAGCTGACAGCCACGTTAGAATCGCGCGGAAAAATTGACCGATCATACCCCGGCCGACCACCCTCCCCACCCATCTGGCATCCACACGAAGGTCCGATCTTGGAACTTTCTCACCGCGTCCGCAGCATCAAGCCCTCCCCCACCCTGGCCGTGGCGGCCAAAGCCACGAAGTTGCGGGCGGAAGGCAGGGACATCATCAACCTGGGCGTGGGCGAGCCCGACTTCGACACCCCGAGGCACATCAAGGACGCAGGCATCGTCGCCATCAACCAGGGCTTCACCAAGTACACTGCCGTGGGTGGTACTCCCTCTCTCAAGAAGGCCGTGTGCGACAAGTTCCAGCGCGACAACGGGCTCACCTACGCCCCCAACCAGATCCTGGTGTCCTGCGGTGGCAAGCAGAGCTTCTACAACCTGGCCCAGGCCCTGTTGAACCCGGGCGATGAGGTCATCATCCCCGCCCCCTACTGGGTGTCCTACCCGGACATGGTGCTGCTGGCGGAAGGCAAGCCGGTCATCGTCGAGGCCGGCATCGACCAGGGTTTCAAGATCACCCCCGCCCAGCTGGAATCGGCCATCACCCCCCGCACCAGGCTGCTGGTCATCAACAGCCCCAGCAACCCCAGCGGCGCCGTGTATACCAAGACCGAATTGGCGGCCCTGGGCGAGGTTCTGCGTCGTCACCCCCAGGTTGTGGTCGCCAGCGACGACATGTACGAGCACATCCGCATGCAGGACGGCGAGTTCTGCAATGTCCTCAACGCCTGCCCGGACCTCTACGACCGCACCCTGGTGCTCAACGGTGTCTCCAAGGCCTACGCCATGACCGGCTGGCGCATCGGCTATGCCGCCGGCCCCGCCCAGATCATCGCCGCCATGGACAACATCCAGTCTCAAAGCACCTCCAACCCAACATCTATCTCCCAAGTGGCGGCGGAAGCGGCCCTCAACGGCGATCAGAGCTGCATTGTCCCCATGCTCGCCGCCTTCCGGGAACGCCACCGCTATGTGGTGGATGCCCTCAACGTCATCCCCGGCGTGCACTGCGTGGACAGCGGCGGCGCCTTCTACGCCTTTCCCGACGTCCGCAGCGCCATCGGCAAGCTTCGCGCCGCGGGCAAGCTGCCCGAGGCCACGGACCTGGCCCTGGCCAACCGCCTGCTGGAATTCGGCGTGGCTCTGGTGCCCGGTTCCGCCTTTGGCGCGGAAGGCTGCATACGCATCTCCTTCGCCACATCCATGGATAATCTCCGGCGGGCGGTGGACAGGATTGCGGTCGCGCTGACCTGATGAGCCGTCAAATCCACCCGCAACAGCCCCACTCACCAGCCACAACCAGGTTGACCGATCACCGCACCATCATTAACATGGCGCGCTCTTGATTCCCCGATAGCTCAGTCGGTAGAGCGACGGACTGTTAATCCGCAGGTCCCTGGTTCGAGCCCAGGTCGGGGAGCCAGACACAGCAAGGCCCGCAGCGATGCGGGCTTTTTCATTTCTGGCCTACCGTAGCCAATTCGTAATCACCAATTACCGCATTGAGACGGGCCGGGGCTGCCGCAAGCTGGTCTGGCGCATGGTGTGCATAGCGTTCGACCATTGATGCGGTTCTCCAGCCTCCCAGGCGTTGCAGCTCGTGCGTAGGCGTTCCCGCCTGCCGGTGCCACGTCGCCCAGGTGTGGCGCAGATCGTGCCAGCGGAAATCCTCGATGCCTGCCCGCTTGCGCGCTTCCTGCCATGCCTTCGTGTTGGCCTGCTTGATCGGCTTGCCGTTGAAGGTGAACACCCTCTCGGGATGCGGCCGACCTGACGGGTCAGCACCATCATATCTTCCTCGCTGGAAGGCGCCAGGCGAAGCGCCGTTCCAGATGAACCGTGGCCATTCCACGGCCCGACAGGTCCGTCTGTCCCAATCCCGTCCGGAGCGCAAAGGTCACCACGCCCCGTCGAGGGCCGGCATGGCTTCCGGGAGCCGCCGGGTCTGTTCTGGGGCGGACGCGCGTTCGCACCCTTTCGGTTCCTTGAAGAACTACACCTTGGGTACCTTGTCCGGCCATTCCCAATTCATCGTGGGATCATATGCGGCTGGTGCGCACCAGGGCGAGGTGGCAGTCCGCCGTGGGCTTCGTGCCCATCCTGGGCCGGGTCGCCTTGGTATGGCCTACGAGGCAGACGGGCCACCGGCGGGAAGGATCCAAGGACAGCCGAAGGTGCAGGCCTGGCGGTCCGGATCAAGTGTCGAGTACCTGCCGTCCGGAAGACACCACCCGGTCGCGGCCATCGGCCTTGGCGGTGTACATAGCCTTGTCTGCCCGGTGCAGCAGGGATTCCATATCATCGCTGTCCTGGGCCTGGGTGAGCCCGATGCTCACTGTCGCATGGCACTCGCCTTGAGGCGTGGCAAACGCCATATCCCGGGTACGCGCGCGGATGCGCTCGGCTACGGTCAGGGCCACTTCTTCCGACGTTTCAGGCAGAAATACGGCAAATTCCTCGCCGCCCAGCCGCCCCGGTGTGTCCTGGCCGCGCAGGCATTGCCTCAGGGTCCGGGCGAACTGACGCAGTACCTCGTCGCCCACGGTATGCCCCCACTGGTCATTGATCCTTTTGAAATGATCCATATCCAGGATGAGCAGGCTGAGGGGGTGGCCGTAACGCTGTCGCCTGGCCAGTTCGCTGCCGAGTTGGTCCAGAAAGGAACGCCGATTCGGCAGACCCGTGAGGGCATCGGTATTGGCCAGGCGCTCCAGATCCTCATACAGACGCTGACGCTCGGCCACTTCCCGGCGCAGGGCCCGGTTCATGCGCGAGAAATGCAAGCTCACCCAGACCGCCAGGACCAGGGCGAGAAAAACGGTGCCGATCATGAGGTAATAACGGGTGTAATCCTGGTGTACGCCGCCCGGCGGAAGGAAAAAGTCATCCAGGATGAAATTGGCGGGCATCATGTCCAGTTCCGCGAAAGTATCGGCGATATGTCGCCAACGTCCGGGGCTCATGTGTCCGATATCCACCAGTTCGGGAGACATGAGCTGGCGGATCTGTTCGGCTTCGAACAGGAGATGTTCCAGGCTGTGGCGCTGGCTGTAACGGGTGTGGATCAGCCGGGCCAGCTCCTCCTGGTGCGACAGGGCGTAGTACCAGCCCCGTAGACTGGCCTCCACGAAACGACGCAGGCGCTGCGGATGCCGTTTCAGTTCGTTTTCCGAGCTGAACAGGACATCACCGTAGAAATCGATTCCTGCGCTGCGGGGGGTGAACAGGCTGTAGGGGAGTTGCGCCTGTTTCAGGAGAAAGACCTGGTCCGTGGAATACGCCGGCATGGCATCCACCGCACCCGCCAGCAGGGCACGCAGATCGAAGCTCTGCTCCTGGCGGATCACTTGATAGGGCACGCCTTCGCGACGCAGGTAGGCCACCAGCTCGGCCGCATCGGGGCCCAGCAGCAGGCGCTTGTTGGCCAGGTCATGCAGGGAATCGATCTGCGAGTCGCGCCGTGCCAGCAGCACCATGGGTGAATGCTGGAAGATCGCGGCCAGGGCGCGCACGGGCCGGCCCCTGGCCCGCTCCACGACCAGATCGGCACCATGTACGCCGTACTCCGCCTCGCCACGCGACACCACATCCACGGCGGATTCATGGGCCCGGCCTTCCAGGATTTCCACCTCCAGGCCGGCCTCGCGGTAGAAGCCCTGCTCCAGGGCGGCGTAATAGCCGGCAAACTGGAACTGGTGCTGCCATTTGAGCTGCAGGCGCACCTTCTGCATGGGCTGGGCCGCCAGACTGGGTGAGCCGGCCAGCAGGAGCAGCGCAAGGATGGGGCCGATCAGACGAGAAACCCCGAAGGGATCCTTCCTCCGGCCAGGAGCCGGGGAAGTCGGGTGCATGTCCCACACACGGCGGCAAGTGCCATCCATACGCGTGGGTGCATACCGGGGGAAGCGGTTGGCTGCTGTGGCCGTGAGTGTCTCCATGCCGGGATTATCCAGTGGGTGCATCAGGACTCCTGTGAGCTGCTGCACGGCATCAGGGGCCGCAGAGGGTCGGCATGGGTAAACTCCACCCATGCTGAATATCCGCCAACGCGCCGTCCCGCCCCATGCCCTGGAAGCCCTGCGCCGGGCGGGTTACCCCCCTCTTCTGGCCCGGCTGTACGCCGCCCGGGGCATAACAGACCCACGGGATCTGAAGCAGGAGCTGACGGAACTGTTGCCCTTCGCCAGCCTGTTGCACTGCGATGCCGCCGCCGCCCGTCTGGCGGATGCCGTGAGCCGCAAGGAACGCCTCCTGGTGGTAGGGGATTACGACGCCGACGGGGCCACGGCCACTGCCGTGGCGCTGACTGGCTTGCGGGCCCTGGGGGCGGACACGGATTTCCTGGTGCCCAACCGATTCGAATACGGCTATGGCCTGTCGCCGGAGATCGTGCGTCTGGCCGCAGAACGCAAACCGGATCTGCTCATCACCGTAGACAACGGCATCGCTGCCCACGCGGGCATCCAGGAAGCCCGCAGCCTGGGTCTTGAGGTATTGGTCACGGATCACCACCTGCCGGGCGCAAGCCTGCCCGAAGCCCTCATCGTCAATCCCAACCAGCCAGGCTGTGGCTTTGCCAGCAAGAATCTGGCGGGAGTGGGTGTCATCTTCTACGTGCTCCTGGGGTTGCGGGCGGAATTGCGCCGGCGTGGCCACTTTGCGCGACGCACGGAACCGAATCTGGGCCATCTCCTGGATCTGGTGGCGCTGGGTACCGTGGCCGATGTGGTGTCTCTGGACAGCAACAACCGCCTGCTGGTCGCCCAGGGCCTGGCACGCATGCGCCGAGGCCAGATGCGCCCCGGCATCCGGGCCCTGTTCCAGGTGGCGGGACGCAAGCCCGGGCGGGCCAGTACCGAGGATCTGGGTTTCGTGCTGGGGCCCCGGCTCAATGCCGCCGGCCGTCTGTCGGACATGGGCCTGGGCATCCGCTGCCTGCTGGCGCCGGAAGCGGAGCAGGCCTTGCGTCTGGCGGGGGAACTGGACCGTCTCAACCGGGAGCGGAGACTGATCGAGACTGGGATGCAGGCCCAGGCCCTCACCCTGTTGGAGGGTATCGACGTGACCGACGGCGCGAGTCTGTGCCTGTTCGACCCGTCCTGGCACCAGGGTGTGGTGGGGCTGCTGGCCTCGCGCCTGAAGGAACGCCATCACCGTCCCACCCTCGTCTTCGCCGATGGAGGGGAGGGGGTGCTCAAGGGCTCCGGCCGCTCCATCCCCGGCCTGCACCTGCGCGATGCCCTGGATCGGGTGGACCGCATGGCCCCGGGGTTGATCCTCAGGTTTGGCGGCCATGCGGCGGCGGCCGGCCTGAGCCTGCCACGCCGGCGTTTCGAGGAATTCGCCACCTGCTTTGAAGCCGTCAGCCGGGAATCCCTGAGCGAGGCGGACCTGCAGCGGCGCATCGACACCGATGGCGCCCTGAGACATGAGGAATTCGGCATGGAAAACGCCCAGACCCTGCGCGACGCGGTATGGGGCCAGGGTTTTCCAGCTCCCAGCTTTCACGCCGAATTCAGCGTGCAGTCCCAGCGCCTGGTAGGCGAGAGACACCTCAGGCTGCGCCTGGCCGGCACGGATTTTTGCGCCGAGGCCATGCTGTTCAACCGGGATGCACCTCTGCCGGAACGCATTCAGGCGGTCTACCGGCTCGATGTGAACGAATGGAACGGCAACCGCGGTCTGCAACTCACCCTGAACCACTGGGCAGAGGCTGGCGGCTAGGCCGCGCTGCGCGAAACAGATCGAAGAAGTTGCGTGTCGATATCCGCGCTACCTCTTCCAGGCTGATGCCGCGCAGACGGGCGATCTCCTCCGCCACATGGCGCACATACGCCGGCTCGTTGCGTTTGCCACGGTGGGGCACGGGGGCCAGATAGGGGGCATCGGTCTCGATGAGCAGGCGCTCCAGAGGCACCGAGCGTGCCACCTCCTTCAGGTCTTGCGCATTTCTGAAGGTGACGATGCCGGAAAAAGAGATATAGAAGCCCAGCTCCAGGGCCGCATCGGCCACGGCCTGGCTTTCCGTGAAGCAGTGCATGACCCCCCCGGCCTCGTTCGCGCCCTCTTCCGTCATGATGGCCAGGGTGTCCTGCGCCGCATTGCGCGTATGCACAACCAGGGGCTTGCCCACCGCCCGCGCGGCTCGGATATGGGTACGAAAGCGGGCACGTTGCCAATCCAGTTCTTCACGTGGACGGCGATAGTAATCCAGACCCGTCTCGCCGATGGCCACCACCCTATGGTGGGCCGCAAGGCGTACCAGCTCGGCCACGTCCGGCTCCCGGCACTGGTCATGATCGGGATGCACGCCCACGGAGGCAAAGACGTTGGCATGCGTTTCGGCCAGGTCCAACACACGGGGAAAGCGTTCCAGATCCACGCTGATGCACAAGGCATACGCCACTTCGGCGGCCTGCATGTGCGCCAGCAAGGGAGTCACTCCCTCGGGGTAGTCCGGGAAATCGATGTGGCAATGGGAATCGACGAGCACGGTGCGGGTTCTCCGCTTGTCCACCCTTGCGCTGCAGAGCGGGCCTGGGGTGGTTTCAGATCGTGTGGGTCTGGCGGGTCGATTTCATCGTGTTGCCCAGGATGCCCTCGATCTTGCCGCGCACCCCGGCGGAGCCTTCGTTATCGTCGAACTGGACACCGATGCCCTGTTGCCGGTTGCCCTGCGCCCCGGATGGCGTGATCCAGACCACCCGGCCGGAAATCGGCATCTTGGTGGAGTCTTCCATGAGCGAAATGAGCATGTAGACCTGGTCACCCATCTGGTAGGGGCGATTGGTGGGAATGAACAGGCCACCGTGCTTGAGGAAGGGCATATAGGCCGCGTACAGCGCAGAGCGTTCCTTGATGGCCAGGGACAGCATGCCGGCTCGACCGGTGACCGGCTTGATTTCCTCTTTCATGCGCGCGCACTTTCTGACTGGGTGTAACGGATGAGCCAGGATTCTAACAACAGGCGTGCCCGCAACGGGTGGTGCAGCCAGCTTGCCGCCCGCATCAGTTCACGCTGCAGACGCAGCAGGGCAGTCAGATCGGCCGCGTGGGCGATGCGGGTGGTTTGATGCGCGCGCATCGGAAAGTAACGCGGCGCGCCCGTGAGCCGCTGGCTGATGAGATCCATTACCCAACGCAGCAGCCAGGCCCAGGCCTCCGCATGCAAGGTCTGGTAGGACTCGGCCACAACGCACACATCCAGGTGCGTGAAATTCGCCAACTGGTCGAGGAAGTCCTCGCGTCGGGCGCCACGTTCCGGGTCCGCGAAGGCCAGCGCGGTCAGGGGTGCACCCCCCGCCTCCGCCAGGAGCGGCTCGGCATGTTGCACCTCCATCCGCCGCAGCCATTCCAGGGCCTGGGCGTGCTGCGGCAGGCCCACGCGCACCGGACGACAGCGGGAAACCACGGTTGGCAACAGGCGGGTCATGCGATGCGAGACCAGGATCAGCAGCACCCTGGGCGGAGGCTCCTCCAGGGTTTTGAGCAGGGCATTCGCGGCCGCGGCAGTCATGCGTTCCGCCGGGTGGAGCAGCGCCACGCGCCAACCGCCACGGTGCGCACTGAGCTGCAGGAACTCCGTGACCTCGCGCACCGCGTCGACCTTGATCTGTTGCCCCTTCCTTTTCGCAGTCTTGCCCACGGCGCCTTCCCTGCCTTCCACCGTCCCCTCGTCCTGGGGTCCTTCTCCGCCCTCCACCGACTCCTCATCCTGGGGTTCAAGGCTGCGAAAATCCGGGTGATTGCCCTGGGCGAGCCAGTTGCACGCAAGACAGGTGCCACAGGCCGGACCCCGGTCCACTGATTCGCACAGCAAGCCCCTGGCCACCTCCAGGGCCAGGTCCAGCTTGCCCACCCCCGCCGGCCCGTGCAGCAGCAGGGCATGCGGCATGCGGTCACGTTCCGCCAGGATGCGGTCATGGATGGGCTGGTTCCAGGGGTGGATCATGCCCGCGTCTCCAGGAAGCGCGTCAGGGTGCGCTCGAGTTGCCTGCGCACGCCCTGCAGGTCGGTGCCGGCGTCGATGACCTGAATACGCCGTGGATGCGCCTGGGCCCGGCGCAGATAGGCGTCCCGCACGCGGACATGAAAATCCATGCGCTCGCGTTCGAAGCGATCCGCTTCCCGGACATTGCGCAGGCGTGCCGCGGCCACTTCCGGGGATATGTCGAACAACAGGGTCAGATGCGGCTGCAGGCCCTGCTGCACCCAGTCTTCGAGGGTTTGCATGCGAGCCTCCGCCAGTCCTCTCCCTCCACATTGATAGGCGAAGCTGGCATCGGTGAAGCGATCGGAAATGACGACCTCTCCTGCCGCCAGGGCCGGTCGGATGACCCTGTCCAGGTGTTCGCGGCGTGCGGCGAACATGATCAGCGCCTCGGTTTCCACGTGCATATCCGCATGCAGCACGATATCCCGCAGGCGCTCTCCCACCGGCGTGCCCCCCGGCTCCCGGCTCATGCGTACGCGGTGGCCCCGTTGCCGGAACCAGTTCCCCAGCCAGTCCAGATGGCTGCTCTTGCCTGCGCCGTCCACACCCTCCAGGCTGATGAAGAGCCCATCCATGACCTCATTTCCGCCGCTGGTAACGTGCCACGGCGCGGTTGTGCTCATCCAGGCTGGTGGAGAACACATGCCGTCCATCGCCGCTGGCCACGAAATACAGGGCCCGGCTGTTCGCCGGATTCAGGGCCGCATGCAGTGCATCGGCCCCCGGCAGGGCAATGGGTGTGGGGGGCAGGCCGGCGCGGGTGTAGGTGTTGTAGGGCGTATCCGCTTCCAGATCCACGCGTCGCAGGTTGCCGTCGAAGCGGCTGCCCAGGCCGTATATCACCGTCGGATCGGCCTGCAGGCGCATGCCGATGCGCAAGCGGTTGACGAACACCGCGGCGATGAGGGTGCGCTCATCCGCTACGCCGGTTTCCTTCTCGATGATGGAGGCCATGATCAGGGCCTGCTCGGGGGACGTGTAGGGCAGATTGGGGACCCGCTGCGACCAGGCATCCCGCAGTGCCGTTTGCATGGTGTGATAGGCCCGCCGGTACAGAGCCAGATCGGAACTGCCCCGATCGAAGAAAAAGGTATCAGGGAAGAAACGGCCTTCCGGCCGGTCCGCGTCGGCGCCGATGGCCCGCATCAGTTCCGCGTCCGACATGCCCGCGCTGTCATGGCGCAGATCCGCCTGGGCATCCAGAGCCCGCCGCATATCGGCAAATGTCCAGCCTTCGATGACCGTCACCTTGCCCAGCACGGTCTCGCCCACGGTGATCTTGCGCAACAGGGCCAGGGGGGTCACCGCTTCCGGCAGGCCATAGCTGCCCGCCTTGATGGCCTGGGCCTTGCCCATCATCCGGGCCAGGAGTTCGAACAGGCGGGGATGGCGCAGGGCACCCGCGGCCTCCATGTCGCGTATCGCCATCTTCAGGCTGGTCCCCTGGTGCACGGAAAAATCCAGTGGATAGGTGGCGCCGGTATGCATGGGCGTGAGCACATACCAGACCCCACCCATTACCGGCAGGGCAAGCAGCAGCGCCAGCAGGCCAAACAACCTACGCATGCATCGCCTCCCTGTCCAGGGCAGCAGCCACCCCCGCCCGGGCGGCGATCTGTGCGGGAACCGGAGCCCGTGGGGAGAATGTACGTCCGGTCACACGCCGGCGGTCAGATCCTGCGGAAGAGCAGGCTGCCGTTGGTGCCACCAAAACCGAAATTGTTCTTCAGGGCATGGTCGATGCGCATGGGCCGTGCCTGGTTGGCACAGTAATCCAGGTCACAGGCCGGGTCCTGCTCGAAGATGTTGATGGTGGGGGGCGAGACCTGATGATGCACCGCCAGGACGGTGAACACGGACTCCAGCCCCCCCGCCCCGCCGAGCAGGTGGCCGGTCATGGACTTGGTGGAGTTCACCACCAGCCTGTAGGCCGCGTCGCCGAAGGCGAGCTTGATGGCATCGGTCTCGTTCTTGTCCCCCAGGGGTGTGGAAGTGCCATGGGCGTTGACGTACTGCACCTGATCCGGGTTGATGCCCGCATCCTTCAGGGCGTTGAGCATGGAACGCCGGGGGCCGTCCGTGTCTGGCGCAGTCATGTGATAGGCATCGCCACTCATGCCGAAGCCCGCCAACTCGGCATAGATGCGCGCCCCGCGCGCCTTGGCATGTTCGTACGCCTCCAGCACGAGCACACCGGCGCCTTCACCCAGCACGAAACCGTCCCGTCCCATATCCCATGGCCGGCTGGCGGTGGCCGGGTCGTCGTTGCGACTGGACAGGGCCTTGGCGGCGGAGAAGCCCCCCACCGCCAGGGGACAGACCGTGGCTTCCGCTCCCCCGCAGACCATCACGTCCGCATCGCCGTAGGCAATGGTGCGTGCCGACACGCCGATGGCATGCAGGCCCGTGGTGCATGCGGTGACCACGGACAGGTTGGGCCCCTTGAGGCCGAACAGGATGGACAGATTGCCCGAGATCATGTTGATGATGGTGCCGGGAATGAAGAAGGGCGAAATCTTGCGCGGGCTTCCGACCTCGAGGTAGGTGGTATGCGTGTCCTCGATCATGGGCAGGCCACCGATGCCGGAACCGATATTCACGCCGATGCGCTCCCGGTTGGTGTCCGTGACTTCCAGGCCGGAATCACGCAAGGCCTGGGTACCTGCCGCCAGGCCATAATGGATGAACACATCCATGCGCCGGGCGTCCTTGGCGGATAGATACTGGGTCACGTCGAAATCCTTCACCTCCCCGGCGACCTGGGAAGCAAAGAGCGAGGCATCAAAGCGGCTGATCCGGGTGATACCGGAACGGCCGGCCAGGAGATTGGCCCAGGCCTCATCCAGGGCGTTGCCCACGGGAGAGATGAGGCCCAGGCCGGTGACTACGACTCTGCGCTTGGACATGGGGAGCGGCCCTGTTGCTTTTGGTGGGAACCATGCCGGCGTTCCCGGGATACAGGGGCGCCGTAACGAAAACCGGCGCCTGGCCAGGCACATAGCGTGCCCGGGCAGGCGCCGGCGAGAGGCTTACTGCTTGTGAGCGTTGATGTAATCCACCGCCAGCTGAACGGTCGTGATCTTCTCGGCCTCTTCATCGGGGATCTCGCACTCGAATTCCTCTTCCAGGGCCATCACCAGTTCCACCGTGTCCAGGGAATCCGCGCCCAGATCATCCACGAAGGAAGACTCCAGCTTGACGTCGGCTTCGTTGGTGCCCAGCTGTTCGGCAACGATCTTTTTGACACGCGCTTCGATATCGCTCATTTGCAGCTACTCCCAAAAAGGGTAAAGGTGAAAAAGCGGGGGCGATTCTATCAAAAAACACCCCCGGCAAGCCGATGCCCGCTATCAGTCCATGTACATGCCGCCATTGACGTGCAGCGTCGTGCCCGTCACATAACCGGCCGCATCGGAGGCCAGGAAGACCACGGCCTGGGCGATGTCCTCCACCGTGCCTAGCTTACCCAGGGGGATGCGTTCCAACAGCTTGACACGGGCGGGCTCGGGCAGGGCCCTGGTCATGTCGGTATCGATGAAGCCCGGGGCCACGCAGTTGACGGTGATGCCGCGGCTGCCCACTTCCTGGGCCAGGGATTTGGAAAAGCCGATCATGCCGGCCTTGGCGGCGGAATAATTGGTCTGGCCGGCGTTGCCGGCGGCGCCCACCACGGAGGCAATGCTGATGATGCGGCCAAAACGGGCCTTCATCATGGGGCGCAGCACGGCGCGGGAGAGACGGAACACGGAGGACAGATTGGTGTCCAGGATGTCGTCCCACTCCTCATCCTTCATGCGCATGAGCAGGTTGTCCCGGGTGATACCGGCATTGTTCACCAATACGTCGATACGACCGTGGCGGGCCAGGACCTGTTCGACGAGGGCTTCCACCTGCTTGGCGTCCGTGACGTCGAGCGGCATGCCCTCGCCCTTCAGGCCGGCATCGGCCAGACCCTGGCCGATGCCGGCCGCGCCGGATTCCGAGGTGGCGGTCCCCACCACCGTGGCACCGGCCCGTCCCAAGGCGTGCAGGATTGCCTGGCCTATGCCACGGCTGGCGCCGGTGACCAGTGCGATGCGTGCTTCCATGCGTGTTCTCCGTGCTTGCGTGTACTCAATGTCCCCTGCTCCTGGACAGGGCTTCTCCCAGGCTGGCGGCATCCGTGATGGCCAGGATCGGCATGTCCTTCAGGATACGTTTGTTGAGGCCCGCGAGCACCTTGCCGGGACCGCCTTCGAGCATGAGCTGCACGCCCTGCCGGCCCATGGCCTGGATGGTCTCCACCCAACGTACGGGGAGGTGGAGCTGACGCGCCAGGGCATCACGGATGACGTCAGGCTCGGCATGGGTCGTCACGTCCACGTTATGCAGCACGGGCACGGCCGGAACCCTGACATCGATATTCGCCAGAACGGCCGCGAGTTTCTTTGCCGCGGGCTGCATGAGGGCACAGTGCGAGGGCACGGATACGGGCAGGGGCAGCGCCCGCTTGGCTCCCCTTTCCCTGGCCCGTTCACAGCCCCGCTCCACTGCCGCCTTGTGGCCGGCGATCACCACCTGGCCGGGGGAATTGAAGTTTACGGCCTCCAGCACCTCGCCCTGTGCCGCTTCGGTACACACAGCGCGCACCACATCGTCCTCGAGGCCCAGCACGGCGGCCATGGCGCCCATGCCTTCCGGCACGGCGGACTGCATGGCCTCGGCGCGTAGGCGTACCAGGCGCAGCGCATCGGCGAATCCGAGGGCGCCGGCGCACACGAGGGCGGTGTATTCCCCCAGGCTGTGACCGGCCATCACGCTGGGCATGGCCCCCCCCCGCTGCTGCCACAGGCGCCACACCGCCACACCGGCGGCGAGCATGGCCGGCTGGGTATTGACGGTCTGGTTCAGAGCCTCGGCGGGTCCATTGGCCACCAGGTCCCACAGGTCCATGCTCAGGGCTTCGGATGCCTCGGCAAAGGTCTCGCGCACGACATCGCCGTAGGCGGCCATCATGCCCACGGACTGGGAGCCCTGGCCGGGGAACAGGAATGCGAATTTCATTGTGTGTCGGCCTCCATCCTTACATCTTCGCCAGCACCGAACCCCAGGTGAAGCCGCCGCCAAAGGCTTCCATGAGGATGGTCTCGCCCGGCTTGATCCTGCCTTCCCGCACCCCCGTGTCCAGGGCCAGAGGAATGGAAGCCGCCGAGGTGTTGCCGTGGCGATCCACGGTGACGACGACCCGCTCCATGCCCATGCCCAGTTTCCTGGCGGTGGCCTGGATGATGCGGATGTTGGCCTGATGGGGCACCAGCCAGTCGATATCGGACTTGGCCAGGCCATTGGCCTCCAGGGTCTCGTCGACGATGGCATCCAGGGTATTGACCGCCATCTTGAACACCGCGTTGCCGGACATGCGCATGTGGCAGGTCCCTTCCGTCTTCAGGGAGACGCCGCCGTCCACGAACAGCAGGTCCTGGTAGCGCCCATCGGCATGCAGGTGGGTGGCGATGACGCCCGGTTCATCCGAGGCCCGCAGCACCACGGCGCCGGCACCATCCCCCCAGAGGATGCAGTTGCTCCGGTCTGTCCAGTCGGTGATGCGGGACAGGGTTTCGGCCCCCACCACCAGGGCGGTACGTGCCTGGCCGACGCGAATGAAATTGTTGGCCACGGAGACCGCGTAGACGAAGCCGCTGCATACCGCCTGCACATCGAAAGCCGGGCAGGCATTGCCGATGCCCAGTTTGGCCTGGAGGATGCAGGCGGTACTGGGAAACACGCGGTCCGCGGTGGTGGTGGCCACCACGATCAAATCAACGTCCGAGGCCTCGATGCCCGCTGCCTCGATGGCACGCTCCGCCGCCTTCAGGGCCAGGTCGCTGGTCAGTTCGCCATCCGCTGCCAAGTGGCGTTCACGAATGCCGGTGCGCTCCAGGATCCAGTCGCTGGTGGTCTCCACCATCTTTTCCAGATCCTGGTTGGTCAGCACTCGGGCCGGCAGATAACTGCCGGTGCCGATGATGCGGGCGTAAACAGGGGAAGACCCCGATTGCCTGCCTGGGCTCATGCCGCCTCTCCATTGTTCTTGCCCTGATCGTGGTGATTGCCGATCTGCTCGGCAATGCGCCGCAACAGGCCGCCGCGCACCTCCTCCACCGCCTTGGCGATGGCCTGCTCGAAGGAAAACACATCCGCCGAACCATGACTCTTGATGATGATGCCGTTCAGGCCCAACAGGCTGGCACCATTGTAATGACGGGGGTCAAGCTTGCGCTTGAAGGCATGCAGTGCCGGCAGGGCGACCAGGCCCATCAGACGGGTGAACAGGTTTTTCCGAAAGGTGGCTCGCAACTGCTCCGCGATCAGCCTGGCCAGGCCCTCGGAGGATTTCAAGGCCACGTTGCCGACGAAGCCATCGCATACCACCACGTCCACCGTGCCCTTGTAGATGTCGTCACCTTCCACGTTGCCGTAAAAGTTGAGGCCACTGGCCTTGATGAGCTCCCCGGCCTGCTTCACCACATCATTGCCCTTGATGTCTTCCTCACCGATGTTGAGCAGACCGATACTGGGACGTTCCTTGTGTTCCATGGCCCCCACCAGAGCGGCCCCCATGATGCTGAATTGCAGCAGATGCTCCGGCTCGCACTCCACGTTGGCCCCCAGGTCCAGCATATAGGTGCGATCCCGGGACGAGGGCAGGGTCGTGGCGATGGCTGGTCGATCGATACCTCGCAGGGTCTTGAGCACGAAACGGGATACCGCCATGAGGGCACCGGTGTTGCCGGCGGACACGCCGGCATCGGCCTCGCCGCGTTTCACCAGCTCCGCCATCCGGCGCAGGGAGGAATCCTTCTTGCCGCGCAGGGCCACGCTGATGGGGTCGTCCATCTTCACCACTTCGCTGGCGTGGTGGATACGCAGGCGGGAACCGGTCCGGGCGCGCTGGGCCTTGAGTTCGGCCTCGATGGCGCCTTCCAGGCCCACGAGGACCACATTGACATCCTCCTGCCGGCGCAGGGTATTGAGCACAGCCTTGACGGTGACGTGGGGGCCATGGTCCCCCCCCATGGCATCCACTGCGATGGTGATCTCACGCATGGCGTGTCGTGGTCATGGCAGGGATTAAACCTGGCCTCCGCCGCAGCGGGGAAATTCCGCGGCCGAAGCGCGGGACACCATGGGAGCCACCGCGGGAACAGTCCGGCCAGGACAGTTGTCCGGCATTGCTGCGTTCAACGGAACGCAGGCTGCCTATCTTCCCGAGCGGCCGCATGCATCGGGGTGCTGCGTATGGAAGAGGGGGTCAGCCGTTGTCGGACTTGCTGCTCACCACCTTGCGGCCACGGTAGAAGCCGTTGGGGCTGATGTGGTGCCGCAGGTGGATCTCACCCGTGGTGGGCTCCACGGCGGTGGCGGGGTTGGTCAGAAAGTCGTTGGCGCGATGCATGCCGCGCCGGGACGGGGATTTCTTGTTCTGCTGCACTGCCATGTCGATCTCCTTGCATCAAATCAAAGTATGCCTGCCCGCGCTCGCAAGCCGTCACGGAACCTGAGTCCGTCCATCCCGACCACAACCCCCTTCCGGGTGGCGCGGCACCATGGGCACGCTCAACAAAATCTCGTCCTCGAGCAGCTCCGCCACCTCCAGCCGGGGGTCCGCCACCAGTGCGTCCAGCAGGGGCTCGTCCCGCTCCCAGCGTGCCAGCTCGGCTTCGTCCCGCGCAATCGGATAGAACCGATCCAGGGTCATTGTCTCGTCATACACCTCCAGACAGCGCTGACATGTCAGATGCAGGATAACCGACACTTCCAGGCGCAGTGCCGGACGTCCAGCCTGCACGCAACCACTCAGCCGGTACCGCAGCCCCGCGCCGGCCCGCGGCAGGACCTCCGTGAGCCGAGGCAGGAGCCTGCCGCATTCCTCCGCCCGATACTCCCCAGCAAGATGCCCGCCTGCCCTGGCAAACTGCATGCTGTCTATGGTAGGCCGTGCAGACATAAGCTTGTAATGCTATGCTCTACCGCTTTCTTTGTCAAAAGGAAGCCTCTGTCGCTGCCACTACCGAAGGCCCGAGCGTGATCAAGAAAATACTCATTGCCAACCGCGGGGAAATTGCCGTGCGCATCGTGCGGGCATGCCGGGAGATGGGCATCAAGTCGGTGGCAATTTACACCGATGCCGATCGCCATGCGTTGCATGTGAAGAAGGCCGACGAGGCCTACAACATCGGCTCCGATCCTGTGCTGGGCTATCTGAATGCCCACAACATCGTCAACCTGGCGGTGGCCTCGGGTTGCGACGCCCTGCACCCCGGATATGGCTTTCTTTCGGAAAACCCGGTCTTGGCCGAGGTCTGCGCCCGCCGGGGCATCAAGTTCATCGGCCCGTCTCCCAAGGTCATCGCCCAGATGGGGGACAAGATCGCCGCGCGTCAGGCCATGATCAAGGCTGGCATCCCCGTGACTCCCGGTTCCGACCACAACCTTGGAAGTGCAGAGGAGGCCCTGAGCCTGTCGCGTGACATCGGTTTTCCCGTCATGCTCAAGGCCACCAACGGGGGTGGCGGGCGTGGCATCCGACGTTGTGACTCGGAGGAGGATCTGATACGGAACTACGCGCGCGTGGTATCCGAAGCCAGCAAGGCCTTCGGCAAGCCCGAGGTATTCGTGGAAAAGTGCGTGGTCGATCCCAAGCACATCGAGGTCCAGATCCTGGGTGACGGTCATGGCAACTGCGTGCATCTGTACGAACGGGACTGCTCCATCCAGCGCCGCAACCAGAAGCTCATCGAAATCGCCCCCTCTCCCCAGCTCACCGAGGCACAGCGTGAATACATCGGCAAGCTGGCGGTGCGTGCAGCCAGGGCCGTGGGCTATGTCAACGCGGGCACGGTGGAATTCCTCCTGGACCAGGACAACCAGTTCTACTTCATGGAGATGAACACCCGCCTGCAGGTGGAACACTGCGTCACCGAGCAGATCACCGGCATCGACATCGTGCAGGAACAGATCCGCGTCGCCGATGGCCAACCGCTGCAGTACAGTCAGGAGGAGATCCAGCACCGGGGCTATGCCATGGAATTCCGCATCAACGCGGAAGACCCCCGGAACGGCTTTTTGCCCAGCTTCGGCCGCATCTCCCGTTACTACGCCCCCGGAGGACCAGGCGTGCGCATCGATGGCGCCATCTACTCCGGATACACCATTCCGCCCTATTTCGATTCGATGTGCGCCAAGCTCAATGTCTGGGCCTTGACTTGGGATGGCGTCATCGAGCGGGGCCGGCGCGCACTGGACGACATGGCGGTCTATGGCGTGAAGACCACCATCCCCTATTACCACGAGATCCTGAAGAACCCGGATTTCCGTACCGGCCGTTTCAATACCGGCTTCGTCGATGCACACCCGGAACTCCTGGACTATCCCGTCAGACACCCCCGGGAGCACATGGCCGCGGTCCTGTCCGCTGCCCTGGCTGCCCACCTGGGCCTGTAAGCAAGAGAACCCGCCATGGCAAAAGTACATGTCACCGATCTGGTCCTGCGGGACGGTCACCAGTCCCTCATCGCCACCCGCATGCGCACCGAGGACATGCTGCCCATCTGTGGCAAGCTGGATGAGGCAGGCTTCTGGTCCCTGGAAGCCTGGGGCGGCGCCACCTTCGATGCCTGCGTGCGCTTTCTCAAGGAAGATCCCTGGGAGCGTCTGAAAAAACTGCGCAGGGCCCTGCCCAACACCCGTATCAACATGCTGTTGCGGGGTCAGAACCTGCTGGGCTATCGGCACTACGCCGACGACGTGACGCGGGCCTTCGTGCGGAAGGCGGCGGACAACGGCGTGGACGTATTCCGAATCTTTGACGCCATGAACGATGCCCGCAACATGCGTGTCGCCATCGAGGCGGTGAAGGCCAGCGGCAAGCACGCCCAGGGCGCCATCTCCTATACCGTCAGCCCGGTGCACGGCATCCCCTATTTCGTGGCCCTGGCCCGTGAACTGGCGGAGATGGGCGTGGATTCCATCGCCATCAAGGACATGGCCGGGCTGCTCACCCCCTATGTGGCGCATGACCTGGTGCGCGCCATCAAGCAGGCCATTTCCCTGCCGGTGAACACCCACAGCCATGCCACCGCCGGGCTGTCCACCATGGTGCATCTGAAGGCCGTGGAGGCCGGCGCCGACATCATCGACTGCTGCAATTCCGCCTTTTCCGAAGGCGCCAGTCATGCCACCACGGAAAGTCTGGTGGCCGCGCTGCAGGGTACCGAATATGACACCGGCCTCTCCCTGCCCCTGCTGCAGGAGATCGCCGCCTATTTCCGCGAGGTACGCAAAAAATACTGGCAGTTCGAGATGGATGCCCAGCAGGTGGATACCCGCATCCTGGTCTCCCAGGTCCCTGGCGGCATGATCTCCAATCTGAACAACCAGCTGAAGGAACAGGGCGCCCTGGACCGCATGGACGACGTGCTGGCGGAAATCCCGCGCGTGCGCGAAGACCTGGGCTACCCACCTCTGGTGACCCCCACTTCCCAGATCGTCGGCACCCAGGCGGTGCTCAACGTGCTCACCGGTGGCCGCTACAAGTCCGTCACCAACGAGGTGAAGAACTACCTGCTGGGCCGCTATGGCAAGGCTCCGGGCAGCGTCAACGAGGAAGTCAGGCACCTGGCCGTGGGCAACCAGGAGGTCATTACCTGTCGCCCGGCCGATCTCCTCAGCGACGAACTCGACAAGCTGCGCGCGGAGGCCGAGGGTCTGGCCAAGACGGACGAAGACGTGCTGACCTATGCCATGTTCCCGGACATCGGCCGCCTCTTCCTGCAGGAACGTGCGGCCGGCACCCTTGCGCCCGAAACCCTGCTGCCCCGCCCGGATCCGTCCACCCTGTCCAGCCCCGCGGTATTCGCTCCCACGGAATTCAACATCACCCTGCACGGCGAGACCTACCACATCCGCATCAAGGGCACGGGCCATGGCGATGAAGCCCAGCGCCCCTTCTACGTGCATGTGGATGGCGTAGCCGAGGAGGTGCTACTGGAGACACTGGATGAGGTCCAGGTCACGCCTGGCGCGGGTGGCAAGCCCCGCAGAGGCGCCGAAAAGGCCGGCGGACAGTCCAAGGCCCGTCCACGCCCCACCCATGCCGGCTGTGTCACCACGGCCATGCCCGGCAGCATTGTGGAAGTGAAGGTGAAGGCCGGCGACAAGATCAAGGCGGGCGACGCCGTTCTGGTCATCGAGGCTATGAAGATGGAAAACGAGATCCAGGCGCCGGTGGGCGGGACAGTGGTGAATGTCCATGTGGCAAAGGGTGACGCCGTCACGCCGGACCAAGCGCTGGTAGAAATACAGCCCGAGTAAGACACGCGCGATGCAGCTCGTTTTGGCCTCCACCTCGCCCTACCGGCGTGAGCTCCTGGCCCGCCTGGGCGTACCCTTCGAAGCCGTGGCCCCCGAGGTGAACGAAACGCCCCGGGCGGGAGAAAGCCCGGATGCCACGGCGCAGCGGTTGGCCCTGTCGAAGGCGCGGGCCGTGGCCAGCCGCTTTCCCGATGCCCTCATCATCGGCTCCGACCAGGTGGCCTTGCTGGAGGGCCGGCAGCTGGGCAAGCCAGGCGATTTCAACAGCGCCGTGGCCCAGCTGAAATCCATGCGCGGCAAGGCACTGGAATTCCACACCGCCCTGACCCTGCTCAACGCCCGTACCGGCCACGCCCAGACCGCCGTGGTGCCCGTGCGCCTGGTGATGCGGGCATACACCGACGCCCAGATCGAGGCCTACCTGAAGAAGGACCGGCCCTACAACTGCTGTGGCAGCGCCAAGAGCGAATCTCTGGGCATCGCCCTCATCGCCCGCTACGAGACCGAGGACCCCAACGCCCTGGTGGGCCTGCCCCTCATCAAGCTCACGGAGATGCTGGCCAATGAGGGGCTGGACGTCCTGACCTACACCGCCTGATGTGTCCGGCACCCTCTACCTGATCCCCACGCCCCTGGGTGACACCGCGCTGAACCAGGTACTGCCCGAGGCCACCCGGCGCATTGTCGCTGGTCTCACCACCTTCATCGTCGAGCATCCCAAGACCGCCCGGGCCTTCCTCAGGCAGGTGGATACCGCCCTGCCCCTGCAACAGCTTACCCTGCTGGGGCTGAACGAACACACCCAGCCCCATGAGCTGGTCGCCTTGCTGGCCCCCCTGCTGACGGGCCAGGATGTGGGCTTGATCTCTGAAGCCGGCTGCCCCGCGGTGGCAGACCCCGGGGCCGACCTGGTACGTCTGGCGCATGGACACGGCATCCGCGTCAAACCCCTGGTGGGTCCCTCCTCCATCCTCCTGGCCCTGATGGGCTCCGGCCTGGTGGGCCAGCGCTTCGCCTTCCACGGCTACCTCCCCGCCAAGCCGGAGAAACGGGCCAGGGCCCTGCGGGCACTGGAAAAGCGGGCAGAGACAGAAGACGCCGCCCAGATCTTCATCGAAACGCCCTATCGCAACATCGCCATGCTGGAAGCCATCCTGTCGACCTGCCGGGGCGACACCCTGCTGACGCTCGCCTGCGATCTCACCCTGGAGACGGAACAACTGATGACCCGCCCCGTGCAGCACTGGCGTGCGGCGGAGGACATGCTACTCAGCCGTCGCCCCTGCGTGTTCCTGCTGTACCGCCGGAAACCGCCGGTCTGCCCCCAATCTCCTCTTCCAGGGAGGCAATGTGATCCAGGAGCACCGCGAAGCGGCCACCGAACACGGTGAGGTGGTATTCCACGCGCGGGGGCACCTCCGCGTGAACCTCCTTTTCCAGGATCCCGAAACGCACCAACTTGCGCAAGCGCTCGTTCAGAACCTTGGCGGAAAGGCCTGGTACCGCGTGCTCCATGGCCCCCGGACGACAGATCCCGCACCGCACCAGGTTCAGCACGGTCAGTGACCATTTGCAGCCCACGATGTCCTCCACCATGCCGGCCACCCTCGGCTCCTCAGGAGAATTTTTTTTCGCCTTCACATTCATAAAGTTGCACCGAAAAATCTGCAAGGAACCGTTTTGTGCCCACTTTCCCGCGTTGCGGATCATGTCGAGTATGAGGACTTCCCCAATCCACACGAAGGAGACCGTCATGCTGAAACACACCGCCGCTGTCCTGCTGAGTTTAGCCTCGTCCCAGACAATCGCCGCTGACACCACCCCCGTGCCCTATCCAGAAGGCTATCGCAACTGGCAGCACGTCAAGAGCATGGTGATACAGCCAGGCCATCCCTTGCATGAGGCCTTCGGTGGCATCCATCACCTGTATGCCAATGCCAAGGCCATGGCTGGCTACCGCAGCGGCAAATACCCCAACGGAGCCATCATCGTCTTCGACCTGCTGGAAGCCAGATCCACCGATAACGCCATCACGGAAGGCAACCGCAAGGTGGTGGGAGTGATGCATTTTGATGCCCGCAAATATGCCGCCACGGGAGGTTGGGGCTTCGAAGGCTTCAAGGGCGACAGCAAGACGGAGCGCGCCGTGGGCGCCAACGCCAAGTCTGCCTGCTTCGACTGTCACACCAGCCAGCAGGACACGACCTACGTGTTCAGCCGACCACGGCCCTGAACGGACCGGCTCAGGACATCAGGCGGGAAACACCCCCGTGGAGAGATAGCGGTCTCCCCGGTCGCAGACGATGGAGACGATGACTGCATTGTCCACCTGACCAGACAGCCGCAGGGCCGCCCACAGGGCCCCGCCTGAGGAAATCCCGGCGAAGATGCCTTCTTCCCGCGCCAAACGTCGGGTGGTCTCCTCGGCATCCGTCTGACTCACGTAAATCATGTCGTCGATGCGGGAGAAATCGCAGATCCGGGGCAGATATTCCCGGGGCCATTTGCGGATACCGGGGATCTGGGCACCTTCCGTCGGTTGCACTCCCACGATGCGGATGTCCGGGTTCATTTCCTTGAGATAACGGGAGCAGCCCATGATGGTGCCCGTGGTACCCATGCTGGAGACGAAGTGGGTGATCCTGCCCTGGGTATCCCGCCAGATCTCCGGGCCGGTGCTCTCGTAGTGGGCGGCGGGGTTGTCCGGATTGGAAAACTGGTCCAGAAGTATGCCCCGGCCTTCCGCCACCATCCTGTCCGCCAGGTCCCGGGCCCCCTCCATGCCCGCTTCCCTGGGGGTCAGCAACAGCTCGGCGCCATAGGCCCGCATGGACTGGCGCCGCTCGACGGAGAGATGTTCCGGCATGATGAGGAGCATACGGTAGCCCTTCACCGCCGCAGCCATGGCCAGGGCGATGCCGGTGTTGCCGCTGGTGGCCTCGATGAGAGTATCCCCCGGCCTGATGCTGCCCCGGGCCTCGGCCTTGCTGATCATGGCCAATGCCGGCCGATCCTTCACCGACCCGGCGGGATTGTTGCCCTCCAGTTTCACCAGCACGCTATTGGAGGTCTCGCCCGGCATGCGCTTGAGACGCACCAGGGGGGTGTTGCCGACACAGTCTTCGATGGATGTATGCATTCCGGATCAGGGCGTAGGGGTTACATGGTAAGGGGTGGCTGGGCCGGGAATGGGCCTTCCCTCTCCGCTCTCAGTCACTGCCGAACAGATCCCGGCTGAATACCTTGCCGGCCACATCCCGGAGGTCACCAGTGATGCGGTTGGCGACGATGAGGTCGGCCCGGCGCTTGAACTCCGCCAAGTCACTGACCACCTCGCATTGGTTGAATTCGGCCTCTGCCAGCGCCGGTTCATAGAGGATGAGTGGGATGCCCTTGGCCTGGATGCGTCTCATGATGCCCTGGATGCTGGACGTGCGGAAATTGTCCGAGCCGGCCTTCATGATGAGGCGATAAATCCCCACGACCCTGGGCTGGCGCCCGATGATGCTGTCTGCAACGAAGTCCTTGCGCGTGGTGTTGGCATCTACGATGGCGCGGATGAGGTTCTGGGGTACCTTCGAGCAGTTGGCCAGCAACTGCCTGGTGTCCTTGGGCAGGCAGTAGCCGCCATAACCGAAGGAGGGGTTGTTGTAATGGGTGCCGATACGGGGATCCAGGCACACACCCTGGATGATCTGGCGGGTGTCGAGGCCATGTGTCACGGCATAGGTGTCCAACTCGTTGAAGTAGGCCACACGCATGGCCAGATAGGTATTGGCGAAGAGCTTGATGGCTTCGGCCTCGGAGGAGTCCGTATAAAGAACAGGGATGTCCTGCTTCCGCGCCCCTTCCTGCAACAGCCGGGCAAAGACCTCGGCCCGGGCGGAGCGCTCGCCAACGATGATACGGGCGGGGTACAGATTGTCGTGCAGGGCCTTGCCCTCACGCAGAAACTCGGGCGAGCAGAGGATATTGTCACAGTTGAGCCTCGCCTTCAGGCTGGCGGTATAGCCCACCGGCACGGTGGACTTGATTACCATCACTGCCTGGGGATTGATGGCCCGCACGTCCTGGATGACCGTCTCGACGGTGCGCGTGTCGAAGAAATTGGTTTGCGTGTCATAGTCCGTGGGGGTGGCGATAACCACGTAATCGGCCCCTGTGTAAGCAGTCTGCTTGTCCAGGGTGGCGTGGAAGTGGAGGGTCCCGTGCCGCAAGAATTCCTCGATCTCCGCATCGGCGATGGGAGACTGACGCCGGTTCAGCATGTCCACCTTCGCAGGCACGATGTCCAGGACCACCACCTCGTGATGCTGGGCGATGAGCATGGCATTGGACAAGCCCACATAGCCGGCGCCGGCAACGGCGATTTTCACGGCTTGCTTCCCGGAGAGGCAGGGATGATCTCCCGATGGATGGCAGCCAGGGCCTCCAGGGGATCGATGGCCTGGGTGATGGGCCGGCCGATGACGAGATAGTCCGCCCCTGCCGCCAGGGCCTGGGACGGGGTGAGCACACGAGCCTGGTCGCCGAGCGTACTGCCGGCGGGACGGATGCCGGGTGTGACCAGCACAAAGTCCGGGCCTATGGCCTGCCGCAACAGCGTGGCCTCCCGGGCCGAGCACACCACCCCATCCAGACCGGCCGTGGCAGTCAATCGGGCCAGACGCAGCACCTGTTCTTCCGGCGCAGCCGCCACGCCGGTGGCATGCAGGTCTCCCGCCCCCATGCTGGTGAGTACCGTCACGCCGATGAGCAGGGGCTGGGGTCCGGTTCCACGCTCGAGCGCCTCCCGAGCCGCCTCGAGCATGGAAGGTCCACCGCTGGCATGCACATTCAGCATCCACACCCCAAGACGGGCCGCCGCCTCGCAGGCCCGCGCCACGGTGTTGGGGATGTCATGAAACTTGAGGTCCAGAAATACGGCATAGCCCCGGGCCACCAGTTCTTCCACGAAGGCGGGGCCCGCCGCCACGAAGAGTTCCTTGCCTATCTTGAGGCGGCAGACATCCGGATGGAGGCGCTGCACCAGGGCTCGAGCCGGGCCCACATCCGGGTAATCCAGGGCGACGATGACGGGGCGCTCAGGCATGCTCGCCCCGTTCCGGCGAGATTCCCTCCCAGCGAGCACAGGCAGGGCATTGCCAGAAGAACTGGTGCGACTTGAAGCCACAATGGACACAGGTATAGTGCGCCTCCCGGCTCACCTGTCGGTGCACCAGATCCTGGGCCAGTTGGTGTTCCACGCGCTGATGCGCGGATTCCCCTTCCAGGGCATTGCTGGCCTGCAAGTAATCGTCCAGTACACGCAAGCCGGGATTGCGCTTCAGTTCCCCCGCAGCCAGCTGACGCGCGGCCTCCCAGCCCAGGTTCTCGGCCACGCCTTGGAACAGGATATGCAGCAGGTCCGCGCTAGGACGGCGTTCCAGATAGGTTCGCAGCAGGTCCAACCCGGTCTGGGTCTGCCCCAGGCGGCCATGGGCCTGCAGCATGCGCTCCGCCACCAGGGGCAGATAGGCCGGATTGAGTTCTTCGACCCGCCGCCAGTGCTGGATGGCCTGGGCATCGTTGCCTATCCGGGCCTCCAAATCCCCAAGCATGGACCAGGCCCGGGCTGAACGGCGGTTCTGCTGCAGAGCCAGATCCAGATGCCGGCGCACAGCCTCCTCATCGTCCCTGAGCAGGGCCGCGGAGGCCAGCTCACAGTGGAACTGTGCCACATCGGCATTCACCGTGGGACAGCCCATCCTTTCCAGACGGCCGGCGGTCTGGATGGCCTCTGCCCAGTCCTTGGTCAACATCTGGATGTCCAGGATGTGGCGCAGGGCATCCTGGGCGTGCACACCGGTTTCCAGCCGGCGAAACGCGGTCTCGGCCCGATCCAGCAGGCCCGCCTTGAAAAAGTCCAGGCCCAGTTCATACAAGGCCTTGTTGCGGGGATCCTGGGCCAGATCCGCTCGATCCAGCAGATTCTGGTGGATGCGGATGGCCCGATCCAGCTCTCCCCGCCGGCGAAACAAGGCCCCCAGGGCAAAATGCAGCTCCAGGGTATCCGGGTCCAGGCGGGTCACTTCTAGAAATGCCTCGATGGCCTTGTCCGGCTGCTCATTGAGCAGGAAGTTCAGACCTTTGAAATAGGCCCGTGGTACGGCGCGGGACTCGTGCATGACATGACGGATGTCCACCCGTGCCGCCGCCCAGCCCAAGGCGAAGAACAGGGGGATCACCAGCAGATGCCAGGCTTCCAGTTCCACTTTCGGCACCTATTCCGTCGGCACTTGCTTGCGCAGGCTGCGCAGTTCGCGCTGATAACGCAGCAACCGCACGCTACAGGCCAGAAGCCCCAGCACCAGGCCAATGGCAAAGGCCACGAAGATGACCAGGGCCAGGGGGGCCTGCCACGCCATACCAAGGAAGTAGTGCACCGTGACCAAATCGCTGTTGCGCACGGCCAGCCCCAGGAGAAGCAGAAACAGGGTCAGCTTGAGGATGAGGAGCAGCGTACGCACGGAGAAGACCGTAGGGTGTGGCCCGGATGCAGCGGATTGTAGCGGTGAACCGCCTGCATGGTCATGGCGGTGGCGCACGAAAAAAAGCGCCGTCCCGCCGCGGGACGGCGCCCTTCTCCATCTCGAGGCCGGAACGTGGTGTTTCAGCCGTAATCCACGCGGTCACGCAATTCCTTGCCCGCCTTGAAGTGGGGCACGTATTTGCCGGCCACCAGGACCTTCTCGCCGGTCTTGGGATTGCGCCCCACACGCGGTGGCCTGAAATTCAGGCTGAAACTGCCGAACCCGCGGATTTCGATGCGTTGGCCGGATACCAGACTGGAAATCATGGCATCCAGGATGGTCTTCACCGCCAGTTCGGCATCCGTCATCACCAGATGTGGATGGCGCTCCGCCAGTCGGGCGATCAGCTCCGACTTGGTCATGGCGCCCGCATCCATCATTCAGCGCTCTTGTGGTCGAGCTTGGCCTTGAGCAGGGCACCCAGGTTGGTGGTGCCGGTTGAATGCTCTGCGGCCAGCTTGCGCAGGGCATCGGCCTGTTCCGCCGCATCCCTGGACTTGATGGACAGGTTGATCTGACGGTTCTTGCGATCGATGTTGATGATCACCGCCTCCACCTTGTCGCCCTCGCGCAGATGTGTGCGGATGTCCTCGACCCGTTCCCGCGAGACCTCGGAAGCCCGCAGGTAACCTTCGACATCATCGCCCAGCTGGATCACCGCGCCCTTGGCATCCATGGACTTCACCGTGCCGGAGGCGATGCTGCCTTTTTCATGGGTGGCCACATAGGCATTGAATGGATCGCTCTCCAACTGCTTGATGCCCAGGGAAATGCGCTCCTTGTCCACGTCGATGGCCAGCACCACGGCCTCCACTTCCTCACCCTTGCGGTAATTGCGGATGGCCTCCTCGCCCGGCAGGCTCCAGGACAGGTCGGACAGGTGCACCAGGCCGTCGATGCCACCCGGCAGGCCGATGAACACACCGAAGTCGGTGATGGACTTGATCTGACCGGAGACCTTGTCGCCCTTCTTGTAGTTCATGGAGAAATCGTCCCAGGGATTGGCCTTGCACTGCTTCATGCCCAGGGAGATGCGACGCCGGTCTTCGTCGATCTCCAGCACCATGACTTCCACCTCGTCTCCCAGGGACACCATCTTGGAAGGGTTGACGTTCTTGTTGGTCCAGTCCATCTCGGACACGTGCACCAGACCCTCGATGCCGGGCTCGATCTCCACGAAGGCACCGTAGTCGGTGAGGTTGGCGACCTTACCGAACATGCGGGTGCTCGTGGGATAGCGGCGCGACAGTCCCACCCAGGGATCCTCGCCCAATTGCTTCAGGCCCAGGGAGACACGGTTCTTCTCCTGGTCGAACTTGAGCACCATGGCGCTGACCTCGTCCCCCACATTGACCACCTCGGTGGGATGCTTGACGCGACGCCAGGCCAGATCGGTGATGTGCAGCAGGCCGTCGATGCCGCCCAGATCCACGAAGGCGCCGTATTCTGTGATGTTCTTGACGATGCCCTTGACGATGGCGCCTTCCTTCAGGTTGGCCAGCAGCTGTTCGCGCTCGGCGCCCATGCTCTGTTCCAGCACGGCCTTGCGCGACACCACCACGTTGTTGCGCTTGCGATCCAGCTTGATGACCTTGAACTCGGCTTCCTTGTTCTCGAAGGGCGTGGTGTCCTTGATGGGGCGCACGTCCACCAGGGAGCCCGGCAGGAAGGCGCGAATGCCATTGCACATGACCGTGAGCCCTCCCTTCACCTTGCCGTTGATCACGCCCTTGACGATACGGCCTTCTTCCATGGCGGCCTCCAGGTCCAGCCAGGCTGCGAGGCGTCGGGCGCGATCACGGGACAGCTTGGTGGAGCCGAAGCCGTCCTCGATGGATTCGATGGCGACCTGGATGAAGTCGCCTACCTGCGCCTCCACTTCGCCGCGGTCGTTCTTGAATTCTTCGACGGGAATCAGGCTCTCGGACTTGAGACCGGCGTTGACGGTGACGAAATTGTCGTCGACGGCGACGACCTCGGCGGTGATGACTTCGCCCTGACGCATTTCCTGCTTGGAGATGCTCTCTTCGAGGAGGTCGGCGAAGGATTCCATGGTTTCCATGGCGGAAGGAGTGGTAGCAGTGGACATGAACAAACCTGAGATGAACCGCATGGCTGCGGGGGTTGGTTAAACAAGCAAGGCCACTGTGAGCGGCCTCTCGGCTCAAGCGGCGGCTGATCCCGATACCGTGGCCCGATACCAGGCCAGCACCTGCTCCACAGCCCGATCTATGGTGAGATGCGAGGTATCGAGCAGACGGGCATCCGCCATCTGGCGCAGGGGCGCGGTACTCCGGGCGGCATCCCGCGCATCCCGTTCCCGCAGGTCCTGCAGCAGGGCCGTCACGTTAGCAGGCAAACCCTTTTCGATCAACTGCTTATACCGCCTCTGCGCGCGTTCTTCGGCACTGGCGGTGAGAAAGACCTTGAGGCTGGCTTCGGGAAAAACCGTGGAACCCATGTCCCGCCCATCCGTCACCAGGCCGGGCGGCTGGCGAAAAGCGCGCTGCCGGCCCAGCAACGCTAGCCGCAGGCGTGGCAGGGCGGCGATACGGGAAGCGGCTCGGCCCACCTCTTCGCTGCGAATGGCCTCGCCCACCGGTTGACCGTGCAAGTAGACCTCGACACCATCAAAACGGATGTCCAGGCCTTCCGCCAGCCGTGCCAGGGCCGGCTCGTCCGTCAGGGGCAGTCCGGAATCCTGGGCGGCAAAGGCCGTCACCCGGTAAAGGGCGCCACTGTCCAGATAGTGAAAGCCCAGTGCCTGGGCCACCCGCGCCGCCACGGTACCCTTGCCCGAGGCGGACGGGCCGTCGATGGCGATGACGGGCGCCCGGCTCATTGCGCAATGTTCCGGAAGGCGTCCCAATACTCCGGAAAGGTCTTGTTCACGCATTGCGGATCGTTGATGCGGATGGGCACGCCACTCAAGGCCACAAGGGAGAAGCACATGGCCATGCGGTGGTCGTCATAGGTGTCGATGCTGGCGTTGGCCGTGAGACTGGTGGGTGGGGCGATGCGGAGGGAATCGTTCCCCTCTTCCACCGTGGCCCCCAGCTTGCGCAGCTCCGTGGCCATGGCGGCGATACGGTCCGTCTCCTTCACCCGCCAGGAGGCGATGTTGCGCAGGGTCGAGGGGCCTTCGGCATACAGTGCCAGGATGGCCAGGGTCATGGCCGCGTCCGGGATATGGTTGCAGTCCAGGTCCAGGGCCTGGAGCCTGTCGACACAGCCCAGGCGGCACTCGATCCAGTCCGGGCCAAAGCTGAGTTCCGCCCCCATGCGCGCCAGGGCCTCGGCAAAACGCACATCCCCCTGGATGCTGTCGCGCCCCACCCCATGCACCCGCACCGGACCATGGCCGATGGCGCCGGCCGCCAGGAAATAGGAGGCGGAGGAGGCATCCCCTTCCACGGCAATGCGACCGGGGCTCCGGTACTGGGATGCGGGTACAGTGAAGCGCTGCCAGCCTTCTCTATTAACCTCCACGCCGAAGCGCCTCATCAGGTTGAGCGTGATTTCCACATAGGGTTTGGAGATGAGTTCACCTTCCACCCGCACCACCACCTCCCGCCCCAGCAGGGGGGCGGCCAGCAGCAGGCCTGTGAGATACTGGCTGGAGACCTTGCCCTTCACCGTGATCTCGCCGTCGCCGAGCTCCGGTGGCAGGATGTGCAAAGGCGGAAAACCCTCGTTCTCGGTGTAGTCGATCTGGGCGCCGGCCTGACGCAGGGCATCCACCAGATCACCGATGGGCCGTTCATGCATGCGCGGCACGCCGGAGAGCACGTAGTCCCCATGGGCAAAGGCACAGGCCGCCGTGAGGGAGCGAAAGGCCGTACCGGCATTGCCCAGGAACAGGCTGGCGTACTTCACCGGGAAGGCCCCGGCCACGCCCTGGACACGGTAGTTGTCGGTCCCAGGCTGGCGTTGCCAGGCCACCCCCAGGCGCTGCAGGGCTTCCAGCATCACCCGCGTGTCGTCGGAATCCAGCAGATCCCTCACCTCCGTGCTGCCCCGGGCCAGGGCCGACAGAAGCAGCACCCGGTTGGAAATGCTCTTGGAACCGGGCAGGCGTACCTGGCCCCGCGCCCCCTTGGCGGCAGTCAGATCGATGTAATCACTCATTTCTTGCCTTGTTCCAGTTCACACGTGCTGCACGGGCCCGGGCGAACAGCTCTTCCAGGCCGGTGCCATCCCCTGCCTGGATGAGACCACGCAATTCCCGCAGCTTGGCGATATAGGCATCCAGCTCCGTCAACAGTGCGCCGCGGTTGGCCAGGGTAATGTCCCGCCACATTTCCGGATGACTGCCGGCGATGCGGGTGAAGTCGCGAAAACCGGCACCGGCATAACGGAAATAGACGGGTGCCTCAGGCCGGGCCGCCAGGTCCTCCATGAGGGCGAAGGAGGCCAGGTGAGGCAGGTGGCTCACCGCCGCGAAGATGGTGTCATGCATGCCGGGCTCCAGGCGTTCCACCCGGGCGCCACAGGCCGCCCACAGGGCCTCCACCCGGTCCACATCCTGGGGCCGGTTCTCCGGCAGGGGCGTGAGGATGCAGTGCCGGCCCTGATAAAGACCGGTGCGCGCTGCGGCGGCACCGCTGGTCTCCGCCCCGGCGATGGGGTGACCCGGCACGAACTGACCGATCTTCTCTCCCAGACCCGTCCGGGCGGCGGCGATGACATCCTGCTTGGTGCTGCCCGCATCCGTCAGGATGCAGGTGGGTGGCAGGACCGGTCCGATGACTCGAAACAGCAGGGACATGGCCCCCACCGGCAGGGCCAGCAGCACCAGGTCCGCGTGGACCACCGCACTGATGGCGTCTTCCACCATGACATCGATGAGCCCTCGCTCCAGGGCCAGCTCCAGATTGGCACGGGAGCGCCCTGCTCCCACCACCTCGTCCACCAGACCCAGGCGTTTCAGATCCAGGGCGAACGAGCCGCCGATGAGACCCACGCCGATCACCGCCAGGCGGCCGATGCGCGTACTCATGACCCTGCGCTGTCGAAGCGCAGGATGTCCTCCAGGGCATCCAGGAAACGACGATTTTCCGCGGCCAGGCCCACACTCACCCGCAGGTGTCGCGGCAGGCCATAACCGGCAATGGGGCGCACGATGATCCCCCGCCCCAGCAGGGCGCGGTTGACACTGGCGGCATCTTCCAGCTCGCAGGTGAGGAAGTTGGCGTGGGAGGGGATGTATTTCACCCCCAAGGCTGCCAGACCCGTGCCGAGCTGCTCCAGTCCTTCCCGATTGACCTGCAGACTCCGGGCCAGGTGGTCCTCGTCCGCCAGGGCCGCACGTGCCGCCACCAAGCCCAGGCCATTGACGTTGAAGGGCTGGCGCACCCGGTTGAGCAGGTCGGCCACGCTGGCGTGGGCCACGGCATAGCCCACGCGCAAGCCGGCCAGGCCATAGGCCTTGGAAAATGTGCGTGTGACGATGAGATTGGGGTGGGAATGGATCCAGGCCAGGCTGTCCGCGCGCAGATACGCCGGCAGGTATTCGAAGTAGGCCTCGTCCAGGACGATGCCCACCCGGTCCGGCACGCGCTGCACGAAGGACCGTAGGGTCGTCGGGTCCACCAGGGTACCGGTGGGGTTGTTGGGATTGGCGATGAACACCAGACGAGTATCCGGGCGTATGGCCGCCAGCATGCCCTCCAGGTCGTGGCCCCAATCTTGCGCCGGCACTTCGATACCGGCCGCTCCCACGGCCTGCACCGCCAGGGGGTAGACGGCAAAGGCGTACTGGGCATAAACGGCGCTGTTGCCCGGAGTCAGGAAGGCCCGGGCCACCATCTCCAGCACGTCGTTGGAGCCATTGCCCAGGACGATCTGCCCCGGCTGCACGCACAAGCGTGCCGACAGGGCCTGTTTCAGCTCGAAGCCGCCGCCATCCGGGTAGCGGGCCAAGTCCCGGACAGCCTCACGCACGGCTGCCAGGGCGCGGGGGCTCGGACCCAGGGGGTTTTCATTGGAGGCCAGTTTGACGATCGTGGCCTCCTCCAGGCCCATCTCACGGGCCAACTCGGAAATGGGCTTGCCCGGCTGATACGGTGTGATGGCACGGATATGGGCCGGCGCGTTGGCGTACAAAGGCATGTGGAGTCCCTGTGTCAGGCCCGCGGATAGGCGCCCAGCACCTTGAGAAAGGCACAGCGTGTCCCCAGGTCGGCCAGAGCGGCCTGGATGTGAGCGCTGTCCCGGTGACCGTCCAGATCCAGGTAGAAGACATATTCCCAGGCACCATTGCGCGCGGGCCGGGATTCCAGCTTGCTCAGGCCGATGCCGCGCTCGGCCAGCGGGGCAAGGACATCCAGGAGTGCCCCGGGACGGTTGTGCACGGACAGCACCAGGGAGGTCTTGTCACGGCCGGAAGCCGTCACGTTCTCCCGCCCCATGACCAGGAAGCGGGTGGTGTTGTGGGTGTCGTCCTCCACATCCCGGGCGATGATGCGCAGGTCGTAACGCTCCGCCGCCAGGGCACTGCCAAGGGCGGCGGCATGGGGATCCTCGGCCGCCAGACGGGCGGCCTCGGCATTGCTGCTTACCGGCACGGTTTTCACCCCGGGCAGGTGCTTCGTCAACCAGGTGTGACACTGAGCCAGGGACTGGGCGTGGGAGTACACCACCTGGATCCCCGTCAGGGTGGGCAGTTTGCGCATAAGTTGCTGACGCACCCGCAGCAGCACCTCGCCACAGATGTTCAGCCGGGTCTCCAGCATCAGGTCCAGGGTGCGGGATATCGCACCCTCGGTGGAGTTTTCCACCGGCACAACGCCGTAATGGGCCTCGCCTCGCTCCACACTGCGGAACACCTCGTCGATGCAGTCGCAGGGCATGCCACGCACGGCATGGCCGAAATGCTTGACGGTGGCGGCCTCGGAAAAGGTGCCCGCCGGACCCAGATAGGCAACGCTGAGCTGTTGCTCCAAGGCGCGGCATGCGGACATGATCTCCCTGAAGACCGCCACCAGCGCGTCCGGCGTCAGGGGTCCCGGGTTCAAGGCTTGCAGCCGGGCCACTACCTGGGCCTCGCGTTCGGGCTTGTAGATGATGCCGTCCTTCAGATGGCCCACGGCCTGGGCCAGGCGGCCCCGCTCGCTTATGAGACCCAGGATCTGCTCATCCAGGGCATCGATTTGCGCGCGCAGGAGCCGCAGGGCCTCGTGCTGGCTGTCTTCTTGCATGGACGGTCAGGATCAGTTCGGCAGATAGCGCAGACGCAGCACACCCTCGATGCCGGCCAGCTGGGTGAGCACACTCTCACGCACGGCGCTGTCCACGTCCACCAGGGTGAAGGCCATGTCGCCCTTGGATTTGTTGACCATGTTATGGATGTTGAGACCGGCACCCGCCACGGCCGTGGAGATCTGACCCAGCATGTTGGGCACGTTGGCGTTGGCAATGGCCAGGCGGTAGGCGGATTCCCGCGGCATGCTCACGCTGGGAAAGTTGACCGCATTGAGGATGTTGCCATTTTCCAGATAGTCGGTGATCTGTTCCGCCACCATGATGGCGCAGTTCTCTTCTGCCTCTTCCGTGGAGGCCCCCAGATGGGGCAAGGCCACGAAACGCGGATGCTGGCGCAGCAGGTTGCTGGGAAAGTCACACACATAGGCATGCAGGCGGTTTTCGTTCAGGCCTGCCAACACCGCTTCTTCATTGACGATGCCATCCCGGGCAAAGTTGAGCAGCACGCAACCCTTCTTGACGTGCCTGATCCGATCGGCATTGATCAGGTCACGGGTGGCGGGCACCAGGGGGGTATGCAGGCTGACGAAGTCGGCGTGTTTGAGCAGATCGTCCACGCTGGCCGCCTTCTTCACCTGCCCCGGCAGACGCCAGGCCGCGTCCACGGTGATCTCTGGGTCGAAACCGATGACATGCATGCCCAGGCGCAGGGCCGCATCCGCCACCAGGGAACCGATGGCCCCCAGGCCAACGATGCCCAGGGTACGGCCTGGCAGTTCGTGGCCGACGAAATGTTTCTTGCCCGCCTCCACCTGCTTGTGCAGGGACTCGGCATCACCCTGCAGACCCATCACGAAGTTGAGGGCCGGGATCAGGTTGCGCGCGCCCATGAGCATGCCGGCGATGACCAGTTCCTTCACTGCATTGGCATTGGCGCCAGGGGCATTGAACACCACCACGCCGCGCGCGCTCATGGCCTTCACGGGGATGTTGTTGGTGCCCGCGCCGGCCCGACCGATGGCCAGCACGCTGTCCGGAATGGGCATTTCATGCATGACCTGGGAGCGCACAAGGATACCGTCCGGATCGGATACGTCGCTGCCCACTGCATAGCTGTCGGGCAGACGGGCCAGACCCTTTCTGGAAATGGCGTTGAGGGTGAGGATCTTTTTGCGTGTGGCCATGGTGCGATTCTTTCTTCTGCCTGTGGCGTCAACAAAAAACCGGCCGTCCGGATCCAGGCTTCCACCGGGGATGGCCGCTTGCGGGCAATGGATTATCCCTTCGTCTTCTCGAATTCCTTCATGTAGTCCACCAGTGCCTGTACGCCTTCCACGGGCATGGCGTTGTAGATGGAGGCGCGCATGCCACCCACGGAGCGATGGCCCTTGAGCTGAACCAGACCGCGTTCCTTGGCGCCCTTGAGGAAGGCCTCGTCCAGGGTGGCGTCGTGCAGGGTAAAGGGAACATTCATGCGCGAACGGTTCTCCCGCGCCACGGGCGAGCCATAGAAGCCGGTGCTGTCCAGACAGTCATACAACAGGCCGGCCTTGGTGATGTTCTGCCGCTCCATGGCGCTCAGCCCGCCCTTGGCCTTGAGCCAGCGGAACACCAGGCCGGCGATGTAGATGCCGTAGGTGGGCGGCGTGTTGTACATGGAGTCGTTGTCGGCATGGGTCTTGTAATCGAACATGACGGGGGCCGCGGGCATGCACTGGCCAATGAGATCTTCCCGCACGATGACCACGGTGACCCCGGCCGGACCGATGTTCTTCTGCGCGCCGGCATAGATCAGGCCATAGCGGGATACGTCGATGGGACGGGACAGGATGTTGGAGGACATGTCCGCCACCAGGGGCACGTTGCCGGTCTCCGGAGTCCAGAAGATCTCCACGCCGCCAATGGTCTCGTTGGGGGTGTAGTGCACGTAGGCGGCCTTGGGATCCAGTCTCCAGGCATCCTGGCCGGGAGCGTAGGAAAAGTTCCTATCCTCGCTGCTGGCCACCACATTGACGTTGCCGAAACGCTTGGCCTCCTTGATGGCCTTCTTGGACCACTCTCCGGTATTCAGGTAGTCGGCACTGGCCCGACCGCGCAGCAGGTTCATGGGCACCATGGCAAACTGGGAAGAAGCCCCCCCCTGCAGGAACAGCACCTTGTAATGGGCGGGGATGGCCATGAGCTCCCGCAGATCCGCCTCGGTCTGGGCCTGTATGCCCATGTACTCCTTGCCCCGGTGCGACATTTCCATGACGGACATGCCACAGCCCTGCCAGTTGACCAGTTCGTCTGCGGCCTGCACCAGCACGTCCCGCGGGAGCACGGCGGGGCCGGCGCTGAAATTGTAGATGCGTTGCATGATTGAACCCGTTCAAGTAGTGGGGAAAAACCCGCCTAGTCTACCGAATCGTGCCCATTTCGTGGCCGCCGAGTGCAGGAAGCAGGCCGCGAACCGGGCTTGCCGCCACTTCCCACAGGCCTATTCCTTGCCGGAATGCCAGATGGCGACGAGGATCCACAGGCTGTTGAAAAAGGCCACGAGAAAGCCCAGCAGGCCGAACAGGGGCAGGCCGAAAAGCTCCGGCCCCCCCTCAACCGTCATGATGATGCTGGAACCCACCACCAGGGAGGCGGTGAGGATGCCCATGGTGAGGCGATTGGCCGCGCGATTGAGTTGCACGCCGAAGTGATCCAAGCGCTTGAGGTCCAGGTCCACACGGAAATTGCCGCGCCGCACCTGACGGAACAGGCGCGCCACGTCACGGGGCAGGCCGAACACCACCTCTGCCATTTCCCGCAGTCCGCGCCGGCCACGGCGCAGCAGGGCCTCGGGGGAATAGCGGTCTTCCATGATGCGGTGCACGAACGGCGTCAGATGATCCACCAGGTGAAAATCCGGATCCAGTTGGTGGCCCAGTCCTTCCAGGGTGATCATGGCCTTGAACAGCAAGGCCAGGTCCGGGGGCAAAGACAGGTGATTGTCCCGCATGAGGGCGGTGATCTCGGACAGCAGGAAGCCGATGCGGATGTCCTTCAGGCTCAGATCGTCATAGCCGAACACCATTTCCGACAGGTCGTAGGCCAGATGCTCCTCATCCACCTCCGCGTGCCCGGCCCACTGGGTCAACACGTTGAGCATGCCCTTTTCACTCTTGTGTATCAGGGCATCGAGGAAATCGATGAGCTGATCGCGCCGGGTGTCCGTGACCCGCCCCACCATGCCGAAATCCAGCAGGCCCACCCGGTCGCCCGGCAGGAAGATCACGTTGCCGGGATGAGGATCGGCATGGAAATAGCCATCCACCAGGATCATCTTCAGCACGGCATCTGCTCCCCGGGCCGCCAGCAGCTTCAGATCCAGGCCTTCCAGACGGGCGCGCACCAGGTCCGTGCCGGGTACGCCCACGAGTTCCTCCTGCACGTTGACGTTTTCACCGCAGAAGTCCCAATACACCCGCGGGATGTGCACGCCGGCGCAGAGGCTGTCATCGCAGGAAAAACTGCGGCCGAAGGCCTCCAGGTTGCGCGCCTCCTTCACCAGGTCCAGTTCCCGCAGCAGGGAGCGCTTGAGCTGGCTGACGATCTGCAGGGGATGGTAACGCCGCGCGTCGGGCATCTCCATCTCCAGCAGGCGTGCCAGATGCGCCAGAATGCGCAGATCCGCCTCGACCTTGGGCAGGATGCCGGGTCTGCGCGCCTTCACCACCACAGCCGCGCCATCATGCAAACGGGCCCGATACACCTGGGCGATGGATGCGGCGGCAAAGGGTTCGGGATCGAAGCTGGCGAACAGCCCTTCCACCGGCCGTCCCCAGGTCTTCTCCAGCTCGGGCCGGATTGCCTCGAACGGCACGGGCGGCACCTGGTTGTGCAGACGCTCGAACTCCTCGATCCATGGCGCGGGAAAGACATCCACCCGTGTGGCCAGCACCTGGCCCAGCTTCACAAAGGTGGGCCCCAGCTCGGTCAGGGCCAGGCGAATGCGTACCGGCAGGTCCAGCTGGCCGATCTCGCTGGTGGTCTGCCAGTGCAGGATGCGTCCGGCGCGCTGCAACAGATTGGCCACCCCCAGTGCACGCACCGCATCACCCCAGCCGTAGCGGATGAGGACCGCGGCGATTTCGTGCAGACGCGGGAAATCCCGCATCACGGAGATGGTTTCACGCAACATGGACGGGCAGGTTCGCTATTCGCCTGGTCCCGGGCATGGCATCCGGGTTATCCGCGGCCATCCAGCCCGTCGGCCAAGCCGCGCAGGATGCCCGAGGCCACGTCGCGCAGCCGCTCACCGCTCTCCTTGGCCTGGACGGCAAGCTCATCACGGGCACCGCCGGCCACATCTCCCAGACGGCTGCCGAGGGTCCGCAGCACGGAGTTCAACTGGTTGCCGGTATCCGTCCCGTTGCGCTTCAGGTGCTCATACAGGTTGACGAGTACATCGCGCGCCACACCCTGGCCCTTGTCCGCGCTCTCCTTCAGGGTGCCCAGCAGATCGTCTTCCAGGCCCTTGATTTCATCCATGGTATGCCGCAAGTCGGTTTCCGCGAACCGCCGTCCCTGGGACCAGCCTTCCTCCAAGGCCATTTGCAGGGCATAAACGGAACGCCCCAGGGCTTCATCCAGGCCCTGCACCGCGGCACGCGCGGCCTCCGCGGCCCGGTTTCCGCGCTCCGGCAAACCGGCCCCCACGCCGGCAAACACCTGGCGCAGCACTTGACGAACCTCCGCGGGATCACCTTCATGCTCCACCAGGGCACGCAGCACCATACCCCTTACACGTTCCCGCAGCCCTTCCCCGGCATGCATGGCCGCAACGACGTCCGAGAGCATTTGTTCGTTATTTTCCATAGACATATCAGATCTCCTTAAAGTAGGTTGTAAGTATCGGCATTCCCATAGTAGACAAGCACGGGCAACGATGGCTAAATGCCGGAAAAATTTACGCCGGGGTCCTGATGAGACGGTGCTTTGTCACACTTGGTGTGCTCCTGCTGCTCGCTCCGGGCGTGGCGGTCCATGCGGGTGAAGAAACGGGAGACCACGCCACCGAAGACATGCAACAAGTCGCCAAGCCTCTGCTCAAGGCCCTGAGCATGCTGGGCACGCCTTACAAGTATGGCGGCAACCAGGCGGAAAAGGGCATGGATTGCAGCGGATTCGTGCGCCATGTCTACAAGGAATCCAGCGACCTCAGCCTGCCCCGCACCGCCCGGGACATGAGCCAGACCGGTGAGGCCGTGGGGCAGTCCGATCTGCAGCCCGGGGATCTGGTGTTCTTCAACACCCTCAAGCGGCCCTTCTCCCATGTGGGCATCTACGCCGGCAATGGCGAGTTCGTGCATGCCAGCAGCCGGCGCAGCCGGCAGGTAACGGTTTCACGCATGACCGACGCTTACTGGTCATCCCGCTTCAACGGGGCCCGCCGTGTACTGCCGGCACGCTAGCCTGCTGCTGTGCGGTTTCCTCCTGCAGCCGGCCCCGTCCCTGGCTGACAGCGAGGAGGACCTGTTCTTCAAGGGCGTGGCCGACGTCAACGAAGGTGAACTGCACTTTCTCGCCAGCCCCCCCGACAAACCCGTACACCACCACCAGAACCGCATCCGCATCGATGACGCCAGCCTGGAGACGGGGTGGATCCATCTGCAGCAGTGCCATACCCATCTGGACCCGGTGCCCAGTTCCCAGGTGCTCTACCGCGCAGGTTTCGTACGCAACCTGAAGGTGACCCAGGCCGATGGTATCGGCCGTGCCTGGGTGGAAGGCCCCAGTGTGCAACTGGAAGACGTGGGGCCTGCCGCCCGACTGTGCATCCAGGCCGACACCCGGGCCCTGTCCGGGCGGGAAGGCAACAGCTATTTCCTGCGCAACGGCCCCTATATGCGGCGCTTCCTGGACGGCTATTACCCCATGCGGGTGAGCCTGGCGATCCAGCTGGATACCCCGCGTGTACATTTCACAGGCATCACGCCTGCGCCGCAAACAGGTTTCACGGTCACCCCCAACGCGCACGGCGTGGAGATCGAGGCACTGTTCGAGGGCCAGTTGCGCACGGAAATACGCTTCGATCTGACACAGCCCTGAAGCGCATCCACCCGTCTCCAGCCAGCGGGCCCATCCCAGCTAGCCTTCCGCGCGCATGCCCCTCCTTCCTCCCTGCCCATGCCATGCGCCCGGGGGCGGCCGGGACCGGAATGGCGGCATGAAGCCCGCTCCACCGCCCCTTATTCGCCACCTTCTGGCGGGCCTGCCCGAGGCACGGCTCATCGAAACCCACATCTCCTGGGTGATTCTGGCCGGCGCCCATGCCTACAAACTCAAGAAGCCCCTGGATCTGGGCTTCCTGGACTTCAGCACCCTGGAAAAACGCCGTTTCTGCTGCGAGGAGGAAATTCGTCTCAACCGTCGCCTGGCCCCCCAGATCTATCTGCAGGCGGTGCCGGTAACGGGCACGCCGGAGCGACCCCAGCTGGGGGGCGAGGGTCCCGTACTGGAGTGGGCGGTGAAGATGCGCGCCTTTCCCGCCGGAGCGACCCTGGATCTGGCGGAACATCTCGGTACGGACCAGATGGATGCCATTGCCGGCCGCATCGCCGATTTCCATCAGGCCATTGCCCGTGCCCCGGAGGACAGCCCCTATGGCACGCCGGAACACGTGCATCAGCCCGTGCAACAGAATTTCACGCAACTACGCACGCTGCGACTGCCCCAGGCGGAACTGAACCTGCTGGATCGTCTGCAGGGGCGGGCCCGCATGGAAAGGGTGCGCCTGCGGCCCCACTTTGCCCGGCGCAAGGCCCAGGGCTTCATCCGGGAATGCCATGGCGACCTGCATCTGGGCAATATCGCCTGGGTGGAGAATGCACCCCTGATCTTCGATGGCATCGAGTTCAATCCGGGCCTGCGCTTTATCGACGTCATCAGCGAGATGGCCTTCCTGGTCATGGACCTGTGCCACCGGCAGCAGGATGAGCTGGCCTGGCGGGCACTGAACCATTACCTGGAGCAGACCGGAGACTACCCGGGACTGGCGGCCCTGGGCTACTACCTGGGTTATCGCGCCCTGGTGCGAGCCAAGGTGGAGGGGATACGCGCCCGGCAGGACGGTGGCGACCTGGGCGCATGCCTGGACTACCTGCGACTGGCCGAACGTCTGACCCGGCCTGGCGCGCCGGGCCTGATCCTCATGCACGGGGTCTCCGGCAGCGGCAAGACGGTCCTCTCGCAAGGCCTGCTGCAAGGGCTGGGCGCCATTCGCCTGCGCTCCGACGTGGAGCGCAAGCGCCTGTTTGGCCTGACCGCCCTGGCCGACAGCCGTGCCATACCCGGCGGAATCTATACACCGGCAGCGGGGGAACGCACACGGGAACATCTCCTGGACCTCAGCCGCCAGCTTCTGGGCGAGGGTTTCCGCGTCATCGTCGATGCCACCTTCCTGGCCCGCGGCTGGCGGGAACCCTTCCAGACGCTGGCGGAAAGCTCGCGGGTGCCATGGTGCCTGATCTCGCCCCGGGTTCCGACGCAAGTCCTGCGCGAGCGCGTGGCCCGGCGCCTGCGCCAGGGCCGGGACGCATCCGAGGCCGATCTTTCCGTCCTGGAGGCCCAAATCCAGGGCCAGGAGCCGCTGAGTCCCGTGGAGCTGCGCCACACCGTTTTCGCACTCCCGCAATGGGACCGGGACATGCTGCTGGCGCAGACCCTGCCCCACCTGCGCGCCAGCTGAAGGTCCGATCCGCGCACGCCGATCCACCACGTCACCCCGCGCGCAGGATCAGGCCTATTGGCCTGTTTGTGCCATGTGGACAGGCCGGGGCAAGGGTACCATGAGTCACCCACACCCATTCCATCGCCATGTTTGCCAGAAATGCCCGTCTCGTGCGCAGGCTGATCTTCACGGTAGGCACCGGCTTTGTCCTGGTTCTGCTGCTGATCGGCGCCATCCTCTTCGTGGGGCTGCGGCAGCTGGCGGAGGTCAACTCCTGTCTGGAAACCATCGTCGACGAGCACAACGTCAAGACCCAGCTGGCATTCCGCATGCGCGGCATCCTGCGGGACCGGGCCATTGCCATGCTCTCCCTCGTGGTGATCAACGAGCCCTTCGAGAAAGACGACGAGATGATGCGTTTCTACGGCTTCGGCGAGGCCTACCAGAAGACACGCCAGCGACTGGAAAACTATGTCCGCCACGACGAGGAGCGGGTGTTGCTGGCCAATATCGATCGCATCACGCGCATCAATCGCCCGGTCATGATCCATACCGTGGACCTGGCCATGGACGGCCATACCTCCCAGGCCCTCGAGGTCCTGGAGCAGGATGCCATCTTCCTGCAGCACCATCTGGTGCGCGACCTGGACAACCTGATCCGCTTCCAGCGCGAACGAAGCAAGCTGGCCGCCGATGCGGCCCGGCACAATTACATCCACATCCGCACCCTGATGCTTCTGCTGGGGACCCTGGCCGTATTGGTGGCGGCCATCGTGGCCTGGGCCGTGATACGCCGCACGGTCCGCCTGGCGACCGCCACGGAGCTGGAGGGCACCAAGTACCAGACCCTGTTCGAAACCAACACGGATGGCATCGTCATCCTCGATGACGGCGGCTTCATCGACTGCAACAGCGCCACCCTGGAAATGTTCCACATGTCATCGCGGGAGGAATTCCTCGCCTGCCGGCCCGAGGACCTGGGCCAGGCCATCCAGGCCGACGGCGGCACGGCCAAGGACCTGGCGGAACACAACATCCGGCAGGCCCTGCGGCAGGGCCACGCCTTTTTCGAATGGATCGCGCGTCGGCCCGACGGCAGCACTTTCCCCGCCAGTCTGTCCCTGCACACCATGACCCTGGAGGGACGTCGGGTGATCCAGGCCATCATGCGGGACGTGTCCGTCCAGAAAGAGAGCGAGGACACCCTGAAGCGGGCGCGGGATGCCGCCCTGGGCGCCGCGGAAATGAAATCCCAGTTCATGGCCAATGTCAGCCACGAGATCCGTACGCCCATGAACGGTATCCTGGGCATGAGCAGGCTCCTGCTGGATACGGACCTGACGCCGCGCCAGCGGGATTATGCCGAGTCCGTGGCGACCTCGGCCGAGGCCCTGATGCGTGTCATCAACGATGTGCTGGATTTCTCCAAGATCGAGGCGGGTCGCTTCAGCCTGGAGCCGACCGATTTCAATCTGACCGACCTGCTACGGGAGGTCCTGGAGTTCTACATCCCCCGGACGGACGCCAAGGGCCTGGCCCTGCGCCTGGAACGCCACGAGGGCCTGGCCGATTGGGTGCATGGCGATGCGCTGCGTCTGCGCCAGATCCTGCTCAATCTGCTGGACAACGCCGTCAAGTTCACACAGGAGGGGGAGATCCGCGTGGTGGTGGAGTCCCTGGCCCAGCACCCCGGACAGATCCGCTTTTCCGTGCAGGACACGGGGCCGGGCATGAGCCCGGAGGTGCAGGCTCGCGTCTTCCAGGCCTTCACCCAGGGGGACGGCTCCATCACACGCCGCTTCGGCGGCACGGGCCTGGGCCTGACCATCTGCCGGCAACTGGCGGAACTCATGGGAGGCAGCCTGGAGCTGGAAAGCGTGCCGGATCAGGGCAGCCGCTTCCAGCTCACCCTGCCCCTGCCCGCGGCCACCACGGCCAGCCCACCGCGCACGGCCCAAGCCGCGGAACTGTCCTTTCCGGAAACCCGTGTGCTGCTGGCCGAAGACAACCCCGTGAACCGCAAACTCACGCAATACATGCTGGAGCGCCTGTGCGTGGAGGTACTGTCCGCGGCGGATGGCAAGCAGGCCTTCGATGCGCTGAGGCAGGAGCAGGAAGCCCGGCGCCGTGTGGACCTGATCCTCATGGATGCGCAGATGCCGGAGTGGGACGGCCTGACCGCCACCCGCGCCATCCGCGCCTGGGAACACACGCTGGCCTGCCCGCGCCTGCCCATCCTGGCCCTCACCGCGAATGCCATGGAGGGTTTCGACGAGGAATGCCGCCAGGCCGGCATGGACGGCATCCTGATCAAGCCCCTGCAGGCGCAGGAGCTGACGGACGCCCTGGCGCACTGGCTGCCGCATCGGGCACGCGAGCGCAGTGGCAGGGCCCCGGAGCCCGAAAGTATGTTCCACACGCCAGGAGAACCACGGCTCTTCGATCTAGGCAAGATTCGCAAGATCTGCCGCGACGATCCGGCCCGGATACAGGAAATGCTAGAACTGTTCCTGCACAGCACCGAATCCCTGCTGGATACCCTGAGCCAAAGCATACGGGCGCAGGATGCCCTACTGGCCGCGCGCCAGGCCCATCAGATCCAGGGCGCGGCCGCCTATCTGGGCGCGCGGGACATGGCCCGGCATGCCCAGGCCACCGAGCAGCGGGCCTGGGCGGGCGATTGCCCGGGCTGCGTCGAGCACATGGAAGAACTGGAATCCGCCTTCATCGCCCTGCGTCTGGAAATCGAGAATGCCCTCAACCAACTGGAAACCCGCGGGTAGAATCACCTTTTTGCCCTTTTCCCGCCGGTCATGCTCGACATCCAGTTGCTGCGCAAAGATCTCCAGACCGTTGCCCAAGCCCTCGCCACCCGGGGCATCGCCCTGGATACCGCCCGTATCGAAGCCCTGGAAGCCGAACGCAAGGCCATCCAGACTCGAACCCAGGAGCTGCAGGCCCGCCGCAACCAGCTCTCCAGACAGATCGGCGCGGCCAAGGGCCGGGGTGAGGACAGCAGCGCCCTGCTGACGGAAGTGAACGGCCTGGGAGATGCGCTCGCGGCCTCGGAAGCGTGTCTGGCAAGTCTGCAGGACGAGCTCTCCGCCCTGCTCATGGAAGTGCCCAATCTGCCCCACTCCAGCGTACCCGTGGGCCGCAGCGAAGCGGACAACGTCGTGCTGCGCCAGGTGGGCGAGCCACGCCGGTTCCCCATGCCCGCCCGCGACCATGTGGCCATCGGCGAGGACCTGGACCTGCTGGATTTCCCCACCGCCGTGAAGATCGCCGGCAGCCGCTTCGTGCTCATGCGTGGCGACCTGGCCCGCCTGCACCGGGCCCTGGTGCAGTACATGCTGGATACCCACACCCAGGCGCACGGCTACGAGGAGGTCTACGTCCCCTACCTGGTGAACGCCGACTCCCTGCGCGGCACCGGCCAGTTGCCCAAGTTCGAGGAAGACCTGTTCAGGCTCGACAACGGCATGTACCTCATCCCCACCGCCGAGGTGCCGGTCACCAACATCGTGCGGGACGAGATCATCCCGGCGGAGAACCTGCCCATCAGGCTGGTGGCCCACACCCCCTGCTTCCGCTCCGAGGCCGGGTCCTACGGCAAGGACACCCGGGGCATGGTGCGCCAGCATCAGTTCGACAAGGTGGAACTGGTGCAGATGGTGCGCCCCGAGGATTCCTACGCCGCCCTGGAGGAGCTCACGGGCCACGCCGAGGCCATACTGCGCGGCCTCGACCTGCCCTACCGCGTAGTGGCCCTATGCACCGGCGATCTGGGCTTTTCCAGCGCCAAGACCTACGACCTGGAGGTCTGGCTGCCGGGCCAGAATACCTACCGGGAAATCTCCTCCTGCTCCAACTTCGAGGCCTTCCAGGCCAGGCGCATGCAGGCCCGCCATCGCCGGGAACGGGAAGGCAAGGCGGGCAGGCCGGAGCCGATCCATACCCTCAACGGCTCAGGCCTGGCGGTGGGCCGCTGCCTGGTGGCGGTGCTGGAAAACTATCAGCGCGCGGACGGCGGCGTGGACATTCCGGCTGTACTGCTACCCTACATGAATGGAAAGACCCGCATCGAGGCCGCGTCCTGACCGGGTCGCGGCGCGGACATGCCCGCAATGGCCGTCCCAGGCCTGCAGGCCTCAACGTACCGTGTGTCGCACGCGGCGCCCCTGGTAATCCAGCACGACACCATCGGGTGCGATCTCTACCAGTCTGATGCCTCCCGGCAAGACGTCCCCCTGACGGTAGATTTCACCATTGAGCATGACCCGGCGTTCCGCGGGCACGTCGGAATGGACCAGAAAGGCGATGTCCGGCCGGGCCGGTTCATGGGCCGACGCGGATGGTGGAGCGGGTGACTCGGGGGTCCGCGCCTGGACATGCGCGGACCCGGGCTTTTCGGATCGGGGAACCGCGCCTGGCCGGGCATGGGTGATGGGCGGGCTGGCGGGTGGGGATGCCGGCAGCGCGCGCGCACCCTCCGGGGTGCCATATGCGTCGGGCACCAAGGCCACGGCAGGGCCGGTCGGCTGATCCTGCCGCGTATTCCAGGGCCCCAGCCAGCCCAGTGCCACGCCCAGCAACAACAGGCCTGGCGGCAGCAGGATGCGCAGCAGCACCCGGCGTCTGTCCGTCCGGACGGGTGGCAGTCGACCGGACAGGACATATGGGCCAGGAGTCCCCAGCTGCCGCTGTTGCTCGGATTTTCTCAGGGCATCCAGGATGTAGGACATGACTATGGGCCTCCCTCGCGCGCGTAAAGCCTGGGCACTCCGGAATCCAGCGCGCCGATCAGACGGATCATGGTTTCGGGACCCACGCTGCCATCCGGTACCAGGCCATGCCGCAGCTGGAAACGCTTCACCTCGTCCAGCAGTGCCGAATCGAACACGTCGCCGGCGCGCGCCCCGTCGCGCGATCCGCGCAGCGTGGCCATGCACGCGCGCAACCAGTCCACACCGACACCACGGGTGCCCGGCCGGATCGGTCCCTCTACCCCTGCGACGGGACGCCAGAGCAGGAGATACTCCCCGAGCCAGTGCGTCGCCAGGGCGGACAAGGGTACGGTGCGCGTTTGCCCCTGCAGGACCAGGCTGGCGGCCTGCGCGGAGAGGCCCGTCAGTGCCACCTGCGTGGGGCGTCCCCGCGCTGTGCGCAGATACAGTATGGCGGGGAGGTTCAGACGGCGTAATTCGTCCAGTCCCGCGCGCCCGCCGCGGCACCGCAGACCCACTGCCTCGGCCTGGTGGCACAGGTCGTCGGCACGATAACCCACCCCCCAGGCCTGCAACAGGGCCTGGTGCGCCGACTCGACCGTGGAGGCGGCAAGGGCGTCATCCAGCCACGCCGGGTCACTCTCCACGGCCCGTTCACCAGCCGCCCCGCCCAAGCGCGTGGCCGGCACCGGAGGGCCCTGTGGCGACCCTTGGACCTGCTCCGGCATCGCCTGCCTTCGCGGCGCGAACCAGGTCCATCCTCCCGCCAGCGCCAGCGCCAGCACCAGCACCGTGAACGGGGCCAGGCGCGGCCGGCGCGACCAGAACGATGTCCGCGGCCGCACCTCGGCGGCCGCGTGCTGCAGGATGGCACGATCCACCCGCTCCCTGCCCTGCGCGTAGGCCCCAAGGAGGGCGCGGTCGCACAGCACATTGATGACCCGCGGCACACCGCCGCTGAGGCGGTACAGGCGCGTCAGTGCGGAATGCGTGAACAGGGGCCGCCGGCAGCCCGCCACCGCCAGCCGATGTTGCACATATTCCGCCACTTCGGTCTTGTCCAGGGCATCCAGGTGGTAGCGCGCCAGGATACGCTGGGCCAACTGACGCAACTGGGGACGCGCCAGCATCTCACGCAGTTCCGGCTGCCCCAGCAGGATCACCCGCAACAGCTTGCACGCATCGGTTTCCAGATTGGTCAGCAGGCGAATCTGTTCCAGCACATCGACGGACAGATTCTGGGCCTCGTCGATGATCAGCACGGCCTGGCGTCCTCCGGCATGGGCATCCAGCAGATGCGCGTTGATGCAGTCCACGAACACCTTGACGCTCGCGCTCGCGGGCGCGCCCTGTATGCCGAACTCCACGCAGAGGGTGGCCAGCAATTCCTCCACGCTGAGCCGTGGATTGAAGATGTAGGCCACATCGCAGGAGGCGGGCATCTGCCCCAGCAGGCAGCGGCAGATCGTGGTCTTGCCGGTGCCCACCTCTCCGGTCAGGAGCACGAAGCCGCCCTCGCCCTGGATGCCGAAGAGCAGATGTGCCAGGGCCTCCTGGTGTCGCCGGCTCATATAGAGATAGCGGGGAGAGGGTGCGATGGAGAAAGGCGCTTCGCGCAGGCCGAAATATTCCAGATACATGACTCACCCAGACATGGCCTGCACGCTTCGCACGAAGGTGATCCGGTCCCTGCCCGGACCCGCCCCCGCCCCATGGTCCGGCATTCCGAGACGGGACGCCGGCTGCCGGCGCCCGGCCTCGACGGGACCGGCATACATGCTCGGCCGGAACGCCAAGCGGGAAATGTCGACGTGCATCTTCACTGACCGGGATTATGACAAAGGATGCCGGCAAGGGAATGGACCGCACCCCAGGCAGGGGTGCAGGCGCCTGGGCACCCGGCCCCGTCCGCAGGCCCCGCACACGAGGCCTGCGTGGCGGACGTGACTTGCAGGCCAGGGCAGCTCCTCGCTCAGGTTTGGATGGCCACACCCGATCCGGCCATTTGCGAGAAATCGATGACCTCCGGCGGCATGCGTCCGACTGGACTGCCCACCAGGCCGGAGCAGCGGTGGGCTCGTGCCGTGGCGCACCGCATGGCCGCGTTCCGACGGTTGCCCACCACCCTCCTGGGAGCCCCCGCCACCGCACCGGGCAGGACCCGGGATTCAGTCTTGCGGGAGGCGCTGAAGCGCCGCTCCACACGGCTGCTTGCCCAGGATCTGCATGTCGGCACCGGCAGGACTCTGAAACACGCGCAGGCCGAATTCCGGCAGGATGGCCAGGAGATGATCGAAGATGTCCGACTGGATGCGCTCGTATGCCACCCATGCAGTGTTGCGGGTGAAACAGTACAACTCCATGGGGAGGCCCTCCGCAGTGGGGGCGAGCAGGCGCACGATCAGCGTGAGATCCTGGTTGATTTCGGCATGCGCGCGCAGATAGCACAGCACATAGGCGCGAAAGGTGCCGATGTTGGTGAGGCGCCGCCGGTTGATGTCCTCGTCCACATCGGGGTGGTGCGCATTCCAGGTCGCCAGTTCTGCGTCCTTGGCGACAAAGTACTCCTGCAGCAAGGTAAAGCGCGCCAGATGGGCGCGTTCCGCGTCACTAAGGAAATGGATACTCTGCTGATCCAGCGGGATGCTGCGCTTGATGCGCCGCCCCCCCGACTCCGGCATGCTGCGCCAGTTCTTGAAGGAATCCGTGATCAGCCGCTTGGTGGGGATGGTGGTGATGGTCTTGTCCCAGTTCAACACCTTCACTGTATGAAGGGCGATATCCACCACCTCGCCGTCCGCATTCAGGGGCGGCACCTCGATCCAGTCCCCCAGACGCACCATGTCGTTGGAGCTCAGCTGCACGCTGGCCACCAGTGACAGCAGGGTGTCCTGGAAGATCAGCATCAATACCGCCGCCATGGCACCCAGACCCGACAGCAGGATCAGGGGGGAACGGTCGATCAGGCTGGCGATGATCAGGATGGCAGCCAGGGCATAGATGACGATCTTGAGCACCTGCACGTAGCCCTTGATGGGGCGCTGCTCGCTCTCCGGTCGGCGCTGGTAAAGGGCAATGGCCAGATTCAGGCCGGCGCCGAGGGCCATGGCAATGGTCAGGACGATGAAGGCGCCGCACACGTTGCGTACCACCGTCACCCAGGCGGTCGGCAGATCGGGGATCAAGCCGATACCCAGGCTCAACACCAGGGCTGGCACGATGTTGGCCAGGCGGGAAGTCACCGGCAGCGGGGTGATCTCGGGGTCGTCATGGGGCAGGGCCACCTTCACCAGACGACGCAGGCCCCGCAACAGGATATGCCGGGTGAGCCAGTTGGCCAGCCAGGCCAGCAGGAACAGACCCATCAGCCCCGACAGCGCATAGGAACGTGGGTATTGGGCCAGCCAGACATTCAATTGCGACAGATCCACCTGGGCGGCACTCCTTCCGAACAAACCCCGCCGACATCAGGCAGGCATCTGATTCTCATGAAAAAACGGGATTCGCCAAAGGTGGGCCACGGATCGCTCGCGGATCGCCTTGCACGCATTCTCATCCTTACAGCCCGGCCGGACACAAGACATCCACTCACGGGGTATGATTTGACATCCATTCAAGGTGCCATGCAGACATGCATGCGCCCGACGCCCGATCACGGCAACTCAAAGGAGATCAGCCATGCTGCCCACACGTGTAGCGGTGGATGAATACACCACACCCGATCCGGTGACCGCCAACGAAGACATGAGCATAGACGAACTGCGTCGCCTGATGGAAACCCATGGCATCCGCCATCTCCCGATCGTCCGGGGCAGGACCGTGGTCGGTGTGATCAGCAATCGGGACATACGCCTTGTGTCTGGTCTGACCTCGGCGGAGAGGATGCAGATTCGCGCCGCGGACATCATGGCTGCAACGCCCATGACCGTGAGTGCTTCCACGCCGCTGGATGAGGTGGCTTTCGCCATGTCGGAGAGGAAGGTCGGCAGCGTGATCGTCAATGATGAGGATGGGGAGTTTCTGGGTATCTTTACAGCCACGGATGCCTTGAACGCGCTCATCGAAATCATTCGTGGTGGAGGTATTCCCGTGTCCTGGGAGGATGCGAACCGGGACACGGGAGAAATCGCGGAAGGCAAGGCGCGGTGATTACGCGATGATCGTGACCGGTGTATAGATCGGAACCAGATCGAACAACTCCACCAAGTCGGCATTGCGCATGCGCACGCAACCGTGTGATGCCGGGTGTTGCCTGAAGGTTTCGTCGGGTGTGCCGTGGATATAGATGTAGCGCCGCATGGTATCCCGTTGCCCCAGGCGATTGAATCCGGGTTCCGTGCCGGATAGCCAGAGAATGCGTGTGAGAATCCAGTCCCGCTCTGGATTCGCCAGTCCCATTTCCGGGGAATAGATTTCTCCCGTCGGCCGTCTGCCCACGAATACAGTATTGATCTTCCGATCCGCGCCGATCTTGGCGCGGACGATGTGCTCGCCCCTGGGCGTGCATTGACTGCCTCGCAGTTCACCCACGCCGCGCAGGGCCGTGGAGACCGGGTACACGTGCAGCACTTCTCCTGATTCATCAATCAATTCAAGTGTTTGTGATTTTATGTTTATCTTTATCCTCATGTCAGGTGGGCGGGATTCGCGCCCCGGCGTCGACGAAAGAAATCACGGATCAGCGTTCCACATTCCTCCGACAGAAGGCCACCCTGCACTTCCGCGTGATGATTCAGACGCCCTTCATGGAAAAGATTGACCACGCCCCCGGCGGCGCCTGTTTTCGGATCGGCCGCGCCATACACGACGCGCTTGACGCGCGCATGCAGGATGGCTCCGGCACACATGGCACAGGGTTCCAGGGTGACATACAGCGTGCATTCCGGCAGGCGGTAATTGGATAGCCGTCGTCCGGCATCCCGCAGGGCCATGATTTCCGCATGTGCGGAGGGGTCGTGCCGGCCAATGGGCTGATTGAATCCACGGCCCACTACCGCACCCTCCGATACCACCACGGCCCCAACCGGAACTTCACCCGCCAGGGCGGCATCCCGGGCCAGACCCAGAGCCAGATTCATGTAGTATTCGTCCTGCATGGGGTCAAAATGGAAATAACAAACTATTTGCGTTACGCGCAGGTGCAATTAATATCGTGACACTCGAATATCGAGGATTGCCTAACGAATGGAGATGAGTCATGGCATCTTATCAGGATATCCTGAACCAGATCGAAACCCTGAAGAAACAGGCGGAAGCCGCACGCAGGCAGGAAATGTCCGCTGCCATCGCGGACATCAAGCGCCTGATGGCGCAGTACGATATCACGCCCGCGGATCTGGGATTTGGTGGACGCGCGGGTGGCGGCAAGGCCCGGGCCGCGGCCCCCATCGCGAAATACCGTGATCCTGTCAGCGGCAGGACTTGGAGCGGCCGCGGCCGTCGGCCAGCCTGGGTACTGGAACATGAGGCGCAGGGCAAGAAGCTGGATGCCTTCAGGATCTGATCCGGCGCGCAAACCCGTCTGTCCTTCAGGCCCTGCCGGCAGGGCCTTTTCATTGCCCAAGGGCGCTGTCCAGCAAGGCCTGCAATTGCTGCTTGTGCAACTCACCCATACCTGTGGCGGGTGAGGCCGATTCGGGACGGCCGGCATAATCCAACCAGATGCCGGATTGCATGCGGATCTGATAGGCGATATAACGCCAGGCACCCTGATTCTGCGGCTCATCCTGGGCCCAGGTGATGCCCTGGATATGGGGATAACGTTGCAGCGTTTCCCGTATTTCCAGGTCGGGTACAGGATACAGCTGTTCCAGGCGGATCAGGGCGATATGGCGAATGTCCCTTTCCCGGCAGCTTTTGAGCAGGTCGTAATAGATCCTCCCCGAACAAAATACCAGGCGCTTCACTTCTTCAGGCTGAAGGGCGCGCGTGTCGTCCAGGACCGGTTTGAAACCACCCTGGGAAAGGTCCTTCAGGCTTGAAACCGTATCCGGGTGCCGCAGCAGGCTTTTGGGGGTAAACAGGATCAGGGGCTTGCGGTAAGGACGCAATACCTGGCGGCGCAGGATATGGAAGACCTGGGCCGGGGTGGTGGGCTGTGCCACCTGAATATTGTCGTGCGCGGCCAGTTGCAGAAAACGCTCGATACGCCCCGAGGAGTGCTCCGGTCCCTGGCCTTCATAGCCGTGTGGCAGGAACAGCACCAGGCCATTGAGCAAGCCCCACTTGGTTTCGGCGGCAGCGATGAACTGGTCGATGAGCACCTGGGCGCCATTGGCGAAATCCCCGAACTGGGCCTCCCAGATCACCAACTGCTCCGGTGCCGCACCGGCATAGCCATACTCGAAGCCCAGCACGGCTTCCTCCGACAGTAGAGAATCCACCACCAGGAAGTTGGCCTGACCGGGAATCAGGTGTTGCAGAGGCACGAAGACACCATCGTCCCAGCGTTCCCGGTTCTGGTCATGCAGCACGGCATGGCGGTGAAAGAAGGTGCCCCGCCCAGAGTCCTGCCCGGTCAGTCGCACCGGCACGCCATCCGAGAGCAGGCTGGCGTAGGCCAGCGTTTCGGCCATGCCCCAGTCCAAGGGCAGCTTGCCCTCCCCCATGGCCTGGCGGTCATCCATGATCTTGCGTACACGTGGATGCAGCGCGAAATCCCGCGGGATGTCTACCAGGCGCCGCGCCAGGGCCTTGAGGCGGGTCTGGGGAATGGTGGTCCGTACCGGTTGGCGCCAGTGCGTGTTCTTGTACGGTGACCAGTCCGGTGCGTAGGGATTTTTTGCATCGGCCTGAAAGCCGGCCGGTGCATCCAGACTGGCACGATAGGCCTGCACCAGGGTCTCGGCCTGCTCGGCATCGAGCACGCCCTCTTCCGCAAGGTGCCGGGCATACAGGACGCGGGTGCTGGGCAAGGCATGGATGCGACGGTACATGAGTGGCTGGGTCACCATGGGCTCATCCTGCTCGTTATGCCCCAACCGGCGATAACACAACAGGTTGATGGCGATGTCCCGTCGCCAGGCGTGACGGTATTCCACCGCCAGGCGGACCGCGCGCAGCACCGCCTCGGGATCGTCCGCGTTCACGTGCAGGATCGGAGCCTCCACCATCTTCATGACATCGGTGCAGTACAGGCTGGAACGCGTATCCCGCGGGTCCGAGGTGGTGAAGCCGATCTGGTTGTTGAGCACGACGTGGATGGTGCCACCCGTGTGGAAACCCCGCGTGGCGGCCATGTTCAGGGTTTCCATGACTACCCCCTGACCGGCGAAGGCGGCATCGCCATGGATGAGCACCGGCAGCACCTGGCTGCCGTCCAGGTCCTCCCTGCGTTGTTGTTGCGCACGTACCCAGCCTTCCACCACGGGGTTGACGATTTCCAGGTGCGAGGGATTGAAGGCCAGCACGACGCGGATTGCCCCGGCAGGCGTGCGCAATTCGGCGGAGAAGCCCTGGTGGTATTTCACGTCACCACTCTGATACGCATTCCAGGGAGGCTGCTGCGCATGCTCGAACAGCTCGATGACCGAGCGTCCCAGCACGTTGTGCAACACATTCAGGCGACCGCGGTGGGCCATGCCCAAACCGATTTCCTGTACCCCGATCCGGGCGGCCTGCTGCACCAGGTCGTTGAGCAGGGGTATGAGAGACTCGGCCCCCTCCAGGGAGAAGCGCTTCTGCCCCACATAACGGGTGTGCAGCGTGCGTTCCAGGGTCTCCGCCGCCGTCAGCTGGGCCAGCAGCCAGCGGCGCTGCCCCGTATCCAGTGCGGGAGACGCCAACGGATCCTCCACACGCGCCTGGAGCCAGCGCTTGAGCCGGGTGTCGCTGATGTGCATGTACTCGACGGAGAAGGTGCCGCAATAGGCCCGTCGCAGGCGCGCCAGGATGTGGCGCAGCTTGTCGCGCGGCGGCCCGATCAGTGAACCGGTATCGAAATTCCGTTCCAGATCCGCGGCGGTCAGGCCATGGTGGGCAGGGTCCAGCTCCATGATGCGGGGCGGAACATGCAGTTGTATGGGATCCAGGTCCGCGACACGGAAACCGTGGAAACGATAGGCATTGATGAGCTGCAATACGCCTACCTGGGCCTGGCCCATATGGCTCGTCGCCTGCCCGCTGGACTCCACCCGCGTGGCCGGTTGGGTCGGCGGGACTTCAGGTGTCCGCGTGGCCCCGGAATGCTCCAGCTGCACCAGGTATTCCAGGCTGCCGGCATACAGGGCCGAGCTGGAGGATGCGGAAGGGCCCATGGCCGGCGCCGGGTGGATTCAGCCGCGCTGCTCCATGGGCACGAAGTCACGGCGTTGGGCCCCGGTATAGAGCTGACGCGGGCGGGCGATCCTGTGTTCCGGCTCCGAAATCATTTCCTGCCACTGCGCCACCCAACCCACCGTGCGGGCCAGGGCGAAGATTGCGGTGAACATGGAGTTGGGGATGCCCATGGCGCGCATGACGATGCCGGAATAGAAGTCCACGTTGGGGTACAGCTTCTTCTGGATGAAGTATTCGTCTTCCAGGGCAATCTTTTCCAGCTCCAGGGCCAGCTTGAACAGGGGGTCGTCGTTCAGGCCCAGCTCATCCAGCACCTCATGGCAGGTCTGGCGCATGAGCGCGGCCCGTGGATCCATGTTCTTGTACACCCGATGTCCAAAACCCATGAGACGGAAGGAATCGGTCTTGTCCTTGGCACGCTTGATGTACTCGCCGATACGCGAGACATCGCCGATCTCCTCCAGCATCTTCAGGGTGGCCTCGTTGGCACCGCCGTGCAGCGGACCCCACAGGGAGGCGATGCCGGCGGCGATACAGGCGAAGGGATTGGCACCGGAAGAGCCCGCCACCCGTACGGTGGACGAGGAGGCATTCTGCTCATGGTCCGCGTGCAGGATGAAGATACGATCGAGTGCGCGCGCCAGAATCGGGTTGGGCAGGTATTCCTCGCAAGGCGTGGCGAACATCATGTAGAGGAAGTTTTCCGCATAGTTCAGGCGCTTTTGCGGGTACATGAAGGGCTCGCCCTCGTTGTACTTGTAGCTCCAGGCGGCGATGGTGGGCACCTTGGCCAGCAGGCGCAGGCCGGCGGTCTGGCGCTGCACGGGGTCGAAGGCATCCGAGGAATGGCGGTAGAACGCGGACATGGCGCCTACCACCCCCACCATCACGGCCATGGGATGGGAGTCCCGGCGGAAACCCTGGAAGAACTTGCCCATCTGGTCATGCAGCATGCTTTCCTTGCCGACCTTCGCCAGGAAATCCCTTTTTTGCGCCTCGTTGGGCAGTTCGCCATGGAGCAGGAGATAGGACACCTCGAGGAAATCCGATTGCTCCGCCAGTTGTTCGATGGGGTAGCCGCGGTAGTAGAGCAGGCCCTGGTCGCCGTCGATGAAGGAGATGTCCGAGGCACAGCTTGCGGTGGACAGGAAGCCCGGGTCGTAGGTAAACAGGCCGTGGTGGCCCAGGGCCCGCGTATCGATGACATCCGGACCCAGGGTACCGGAAAGGATGGGCAGTTCGATGCTGCGCCCGTCGATGCTCAGGATGGCGGTGCGTTGTGTCATGGTTGCGGTCTTCGCGTTGGTGTACTGCGCAGGTCGGCCACCAGGGATCGCAGTTCCGGAGGCGGCTCCACGCTGCCGGTGAGCCAGTCGTAGAGGGTCATGTCATCCTGTTGGAGAAGATAGCCGAAGCGCTGCTGTTGGGCGATGGGCAATTCCTCGAAGTGATCGTCCAGGAACCGGTTCAGCCAGGTATCCAGCTCCAGCATGCCACGCCGGGCCAGCCAGCGCAGTCGGGGCATGACCGTATCGCTCAAAGGGCGCGCTTGACCAGCAGGGACTTGATTTTACCGATGGCCGCCGTGGGATTCAGCCCCTTCGGGCAATACTCCACGCAGTTCATGATGCCGTGGCAGCGGAACAGGCGGTAGGGGTCTTCCAGATAGTCCAGGCGTTCATCCGCGGCCTGGTCCCGGCTGTCGGCAATGAAACGGTAGCCCTGCATGAGGGCGGACGGGCCCAGGAAGCGCTCCGGGTTCCACCAGAAGGACGGACAGGATGTGGTGCAGCAGGCGCACAGGATGCATTCCCACAAGCCATCCAGCTCCGCCCGCTCGGCAGGGCTTTGCAGACGCTCGCTCTCCGGCTCCGGGTCCAGGTTGATGAGATAGGGCTTCACCGCCCGGTAGTGCTGGAAGAACTGGCTCATGTCCACGATCAGGTCGCGGATCACCGGCAGGCGCGGCAGGGGCCGCACGGTGATGGGTTGCCGCAGGCCTTCCAGGGGTGTGATGCAGGCCAGGACATTGCGGCCGTTGACGTTGACCCCGTCGGAACCGCACACCCCTTCCCGGCAGGAACGCCGAAACGCCAGGGTCTCGTCCACTTCCTTGAGGGCCATGAGGACGTCCAGCACCTTGCGCCCCCGGGGGTCGAAATCCAGCTCATAGGCCTGCATGCAAGGCGGCTTGCCGGATTCCGGGTCATAGCGGTAGATGTTGAATTGCATGCGCATTCCGGTGTTGCTCCGTCAGCCCGGCGTGCGTCGATGCCCGGACCGTGGGTTCCCGTGGCCGGCGACATGACATGGGCCCATCAGTAGCTCCTTTCCTTGGGCTGAAAGGTCTCCACCGTCAGGGGCTTGAGGCGCACGGGCTTGTAGTCCAGCTGATCCTGGGCCTGGCTGTAGAGGGTGTGGCGCAACCAGTGGGTGTCGTTGCGATCGGGGAAGTCTTCCCGCGCGTGCGCGCCCCGGCTTTCCTCCCGCGCGAGGGCGCTGACCAGGGTGGCACGGGCGACAGCCATCAGGTTTTCCAACTCCAGTGCCTCCAGGCGGGCGGTGTTGAACACGCGGCTGCGGTCCGTCAGACCCGCGTGGGCCAGACGGTCCGCCATCTGCGTGAGCCTTTCCAGGCCGGTGCGCAGGATGTCGGCATTGCGATAGACACCACAATGTGCCTGCATGACCTTCTGCATCCCGACACGGACATCCGCCACCCGCTCCTCTCCTGGCCGCTCCCACCGGGCCAGACGCGCCATGACCCGGTCCACCGCCTCTTCGGGTACCGGGCGGGGGAAGGGGTTGTCTGCCAGATGGCCGAGCATGTGCTCACCGGCGGCGCGGCCAAACACCACCAGGTCCAGCAGGGAGTTGCCCCCCAGGCGGTTGGCACCGTGCACGGAGACACAGGCGCATTCGCCGGCGGCATAGAGCCCGGGCACAGGTTCTTCCGGTCCGTAGCGCACCGGTGCCACCACCTGGGCATGCAGGCTAGTGGGAATGCCTCCCATCATGTAGTGGGCCGTTGGGGTCACGGGTATGGGGGCCAGGATGGGATCCACGCCGGCAAACTGCATGGACAACTCGCGTATGCCCGGCAGCCGCTCCTTGATCCTGTCGGCACCGATGTGATCGATTTTCAGGTGCACGTAATCGCCGTGCTCTCCGCAGCCCCGGCCTGCGAGAAGTTCCTGGGCAATGGCCCGGGAGACCACGTCCCGGGAGGCCAGATCCCTGGCATTGGGGGCGTAGCGGGCCATGAAGGCCTCGCCATCCCGGTTGAGGAGATAGCCCCCCTCCCCTCGCACCCCTTCGGTGATGAGGCTGCCCACCTCGGGGATACCGGTGGGGTGGAACTGCCAGAATTCCATGTCTTCCAGGGGCAGGCCGGCACGCAGCACCATGCCCAGGCCGTCGCCGGTGTTGATGTGGGCATTGGTGGAATGGCGAAAGATGCGGCAGGCACCCCCGGTTGCCAGCAGGGTGGCGCGCGCCTCGAACAGCCAGGCCTCGCCGCTTTCGATCTCCAGGGCCACCACCCCCAGGATGTAGCCCTCCTGATCCCGCACCAGATCCAGGGCGAAGAATTCATCGAAGAACTGTGTGCGGGCGGCGATGTTGCGCTGGTAGAGGGTGTGCAGCAGGGCGTGACCGGTGCGGTCGGCGGCGGCGCAGGTACGCACGGCCTGCTCGCCTCCGTAGTTCTTCGATTGACCGCCGAAGGGGCGCTGGTAGATCTTGCCGTTATCCAGACGCGAAAACGGCAGGCCCATGTGCTCCAGCTCATACACGGCACTGGGTGCATTGCGGCACATGAACTCGATGGCGTCCTGGTCGCCCAGGTAGTCCGAGCCCTTCACCGTGTCATACATGTGCCAATGCCAGTTGTCGTCCGACACATTGGCCAGGGCAGCAGTGATGCCCCCCTGGGCGGACACGGTATGGGAGCGGGTGGGAAATACCTTGGACAGCACCGCCACCTTCAGATCCGCCCGGGCCAGTTGCAGGGCGGCACGCAGACCGGCACCTCCCCCGCCGACGATCACGGCATCGAAGGAGCGCTTGGGAATCCGAGGCGACATCAGTGCATACCCCAGAGGATGTCCACCGTCCAGGCCAGGCAGGCGGCATACATCGTCCAGAAGGCAAAATACAGACCCAGACGCAGGACGAGGACATGCAGGTAGTCGATGAAGATCTCCCGCAGGCCGACCCAGGCATGCACCAGCAGGCTGAACACGAAGAGCAGCATTGCCAGCTTCATGGCCAAAGGTGCGAACAGGCCCCGCCACGCAGCGTAGTCCAGGGGCATGCGGCCCCAGGCCAGTACCAGGAAGGCGGGGATGAAGCAGGCCATGTACACGGCGCTGGCCCGCTGCACGAGCCACATGTCCACGCCCCGGTGCGCGCCGCCGACCTTCCTCATGCCGGCCTCAGGTCCACAGGCTCAAGGCCATCAGGGCCGGGATGAGCAGGCCCAGGCCCAGGCTGAGCCAGGCGCTGCGCCGGGCCGCCTGGCGGGTCTCTCCCCAGCCCAGGTCGAAGCCCAGATGGCGCAGCCCCGCCAGAAAATGGTGGCCCAGGGCCCAGCCCCCCGCCAGGATGAGGAACCGCCCGGGCCCGCCATCGAGCCAGGCCGACAGGCGCGCGAAATCCTCCGCCGAGCGCAGGGACAGCATCCAGGCATACAGCAGGGCGGGCACCGCCAGGCTCAGCAGGGCACCGCTGGCGCGGTGCAGGATGGAGGCCACGGCACCGATGGGCTGGCGAAAGACCAGCAGGTTGAGGAAGAAGGGTCGCTTTGGCTGCATCGGGCTTGGGCGAGGGATCCGGCCTCGGGTGAGGTGGTCAGTTTATGCCTTCAGTCCACGCTTTCCCCATGCCAGTTGCCGTCCGGCAGGCCACGGGCCTGGGCGCCGGCATGCAGGGCCTGGATCAGGGCGGCGGGGCCGGCGGCATAGATGTCCGTGTACCCCAGGTCGCCGTGCAGATTCAGGATGGCCTCGGCCACCTCCTCCGGCGCGGCCAGGCCGGACAGTGGATGGTAGGTGAAGGTATCGTCCGCATCCATCCAGGAACGGCACAGGTTGTCCTGGTAATGTCCCAGACCGTCATCCACCCAGTACAGGTGCATGCGCTCGGCCGTCTCCAGGCTCATGGCATGCTGGATCAGGCTCTTGATGGGGGCAAAGGCCACACCCCAGGCCACGAACAGGATGTTGCGGCTGGGGTCCAGCTTCATGACGAAGCGGCCATGGGGGCCTTCGATACGCACCTGATCCCCCTTGCCCAGGTCCTGGAACACCCTGCGTGCGAAGGGATGATCGCTCCGCCGCACATGGATCTCGATATGCCGGTCCTCGCAGGGGCAGCTGGCCACGTAGTAGTCACCTTCCACTCCATCGGTGCTCAGGGTCACATACTGGCCCGCGAGGAAGCGCAGACGTTGGCTGCGAGGTGCCAGCAGATGTAGGGCAGCTACCTGTTCACCCAGCATTTCCACCGCCTTCACCTTGCTGGGGATGCTTTGCCGGGGGATGTCATCCACCCCGGTGAGTTCGGTCTGGATGACGATGTCGGTGACCGGGGTGTAGGAGCACATGAGAAAGCTGCCCTCGGCCTTTTCCGCCTCGCTCAGACGGAAATCATGGGGATAGACCTTCTTCACCTGGCCCGACAGCAGCTTGACCTTGCATTCCCCGCAGTTGCCGTTGCTGCAACCGTACTCCAGGGGAATGCCGGCACGCAGGGCGGCCTCCAGCACGGTGTCGTTGCCATCCACGAAAAACTCGTGGCCCGAAGGTTGCACGGTGACGTTCGCACTCATGATTCGCAGCACACTTTCCTGGGCCAGCAACGCCTCGGCCCGGTCGGCATCCGGAGGGGATGCCGCCATTTCGCGTTGCAGCCATTGTTTGACATCGGCAACGGCCTGCCGGGTGGCCTCGCCGCCGGTATCCGTCACATCCGCCAGCTTGTCGGACAGAAAGCGGAAAATCGAGTCGTAATGCAGGAGCAGGGACCGGGCCGCGGCGAACTCCCGGCTCATCTCGTACAGACGCTCGGCCAGGACTGCCTTGTCCGGCAGCACATGCTCCTGTATGCGCTTGGCAAAGGCCTTGGCCTTGATCTCCTCGACCCGCCTGTAGTCCCCCTCGTCTTCCCAACGCACATCCGGGAAGACCCGCAGCAGCTCCTGCATGTCCACCATGCCATCGAAGGTGGCGAGTTCTTCGTCGTGGATCATGCGCTGGATCACGCTACGGGGCTGGCCCACCAGACGCGCGACGCGGGAAAGAGGCAGGTAATGGGGCATGGCCGCATGATAGCCATTCGCCCGGGTGGGCACAAAGCCTCCGCCCGAAATATGCGGAAAGACTGGTGTCTCCCCTTGCCCTGGCCAGGTCCCGGAATGTGGGCGCTGCCTCCGAGTGACACGGACACCGCCTCTCCACCCTATCCCCTCCCGAAGGGAGGGGGCTCACTGCGCGAAAAACTCCTTGACCTTGTCCATGAAGCCCTTGGCGCGCGGAGTGTGTTTGCCTTCGTGGCCGGTGCAGCAGTCTTCGAATTCCCGCAGCAACTCCTTCTGCCGCGCCGTGAGGTTGACCGGGGTTTCCACTACTACGTGGGCCATGAGATCGCCCGGATGGTTGCTGCGCACGCCCTTGATGCCCTTGCCGCGCAGGCGGAAGACCTTGCCGGACTGGGTTTCGGCGGGAATCCTGAGGGTGGCATGGCCGTCCAGGGTGGGGATTTCGATCTCTCCACCCAACGCGGCGGTAGCGAAGGATATGGGCAACTCACAGTGCAGGTCGTCCTGGTTGCGCTGGAAGACGGCATGGGGCTTCAAGGCGATCTGCACATACAGGTCCCCGGGAGGCCCGCCATTGATGCCCGCCTCCCCTTCACCTGACAGGCGGATGCGGTCACCGGCATCCACACCGGCAGGAATGCGCACCGACAGGGTCTTGTGCCGTTTCACCCGACCCTTGCCATGACAATGGTTGCAGGGGTCGGATACGACACGGCCGTTGCCATGGCAGCGGGGGCAGGTCTGCTGCACGGAGAAGAAACCCTGCTGCATGCGCACCTGGCCATGACCGCCGCAGGTCGGACAGGTGACGGGCTCGGTTCCGGGTCTCGCACCGCTGCCGTGACAGTGCTCGCACTCCGCCAGCACCGGCACGCGGATCTTGGTCTCCGTGCCCCGGGCCGCCTCCTCCAGGGAGATTTCCAGGTTGTAGCGCAGGTCCGCGCCACGATAGACCTGGGAACGTCCGCTCCGGCCGCCGCCGAAGATATCGCCGAAGATGTCGGAGAAGGCGTCGGCAAAGTCACGGTAACCTGCACCGCCCGCGCCGCCCATGGAGGGATCCACACCGGCATGGCCGTACTGGTCGTAGGCCGAACGCTTGCCGGCATCGGACAGGATGTCGTAGGCCTCCCTGGCTTCCTTGAACTTCTCCTCCGCGGCCTTGTCGCCCTGGTTGCGGTCCGGGTGGTGTTTCATGGCCAGTTTCTTGAAGGCCTTCTTGATCTCTTCTTCGGAGGCGGTCTTCGCCACTCCGAGCACTTCGTAGTAATCCCGCTTGGCCATGTGTATTCCGGTGTACTGTCAAACGCAATTCCCGCGCAGGCGGGCATCCAGTGCCGTGGTCACGGCTGGAATCCACCTGCGCGGGAAGTCGGATTGGAGAAAAGTGCTTACTTGTCCTTCACTTCCTCGAACTCTGCGTCCACCACATCGTCGTCGGTCTGCTGGCTGGCCCCTGGACCGGCCTGCGCACCACCGGAGGCGGTCTGTTCCTGGGCATACATCTGCTCGGCAAGCTTGTGCGAGGCCTCCGCCAGTGCCTGGGTCTTGGCTTCGATATCGGCCTTGTCGCCGGACTTGATCGCAGCCTCGGCGGCCTCGATGGCAGCCTCGATCCTCTGCTTCTCGTCCGCACTGACCTTTTCGCCATAGTCCTTCAGGGATTTGCGCACCGAATGCACCATGGCATCAGCCTGGTTGCGGGCCGTGGCCAGCTCGAAGGCCTTGTGGTCTTCGGCGGCGTTGGCCTCCGCATCGCGCACCATCTTCTTGATTTCCTCCTCGGACAGGCCCGAGTTGGCCTTGATGGTGATCTTGGCCTCCTTGCCCGTACCCTTGTCCTTGGCGGACACGTGCAGGATACCGTTGGCGTCGATGTCGAAGGTGACCTCGATCTGCGGCATGCCTCGGGGTGCCGGTGGGATGTCCGTGAGGTTGAACTGACCCAGGCTCTTGTTACCGGCGGCCATTTCCCGCTCGCCCTGCAGCACATGGACGGTCACGGCGCTCTGGTTGTCGTCGGCGGTGGAGAACACCTGGGACTGGCGCGTGGGGATGGTGGTGTTCTTGGGAATCAGCTTGGTCATCACCCCGCCCAGGGTCTCGATCCCCAGTGACAGAGGGGTGACGTCCAGCAGCAGCACGTCCTTGACCTCGCCCTGGAGCACGCCGCCCTGAATGGCGGCACCGGCGGCCACGGCCTCATCCGGGTTCACGTCCTTGCGTGGCTCCCGACCGAAAAATTCCTTCACCTTCTCCTGCACCATGGGCATGCGCGTCATGCCTCCCACCAGGATCACGTCGGAGATGTCGGAGGCCTTCACGCCCGCATCCTTGAGGGCGATCTTGCAGGGTTCGATGGTGCGGTTCACCAAATCCTCCACCAGGGCCTCGAACTTGGCGCGGGTGATCTTCTGCACCAGGTGCTTGGGACCGGTGGCATCCGCCGTGATGTAGGGCAGGTTGATCTCGGTCTGGGTGGAGGAGGACAGCTCGATCTTGGCCTTTTCCGCGGCCTCCTTCAGGCGCTGCAGGGCCAGCACGTCGGCCTTCAGGTCCACACCCTGATCCTTCCTGAACTCCTCGATGATGTAGTCGATGAGGCGCTGGTCGAAGTCCTCGCCTCCCAGGAAGGTGTCACCGTTGGTGGACAGCACCTCGAACTGATGCTCACCGTCGATCTCGGCGATTTCGATGATGGAGATGTCGAAGGTGCCGCCACCCAGGTCGAACACCGCGATCTTGCGGTCGCCTTCCTGCTTGTCCAGGCCGAAGGCCAGGGCCGCGGCGGTAGGTTCGTTGATGATGCGCTTGACCTCCAGACCGGCGATGCGTCCGGCGTCCTTGGTGGCCTGGCGCTGACTGTCGTTGAAGTAGGCAGGCACGGTGATGACCGCCTCGGTGACCTCCTCGCCCAGATAATCCTCGGCGGTCTTCTTCATCTTGCGCAGCACCTCTGCGGAGACCTGGGGTGGCGCCTTCTTGTCGCCGCGCACCTCCACCCAGGCATCGCCATTTTCGGCCTGCAGGATCTTGTAGGGCATCAGATCGATGTCCTTCTGCACTTCTTTCTCGGCAAAGCGGCGACCGATCAGGCGCTTGATGGCGTACAGGGTGTTCTTGGGGTTGGTGACGGCCTGACGCTTGGCCGGAGCGCCCACCAGGATCTCACCGTCGTCCGTATAGGCAACGATGGACGGCGTGGTACGGCCGCCTTCGGAGTTCTCGATGACCTTGGCCTTGCCACCTTCCATGACTGTGACGCAGGAGTTGGTGGTACCCAGGTCGATGCCGATGATTTTGCCCATGTTCAGTCTTCCTCAGAAAAATTGGCTTGTTTGCGATATGGGATTGTCGGGTGGGGTTTCAAGCCCTCGGAGTCACGGTGAGTGTGCGTGCTTTTCCTGGTTCTACCTGGGTTTCACCACCATCACCAGGGCGGGCCTTATCACCCGCTCGTTCAGCAGATAGCCCTTCTGCAGCACCGTGGCCACGGTATTGGGCTCACCCTCGGCGTCCACCATGCTGATGGCCTGGTGATAGTTGGGATCGAACCTCTGTCCCAGGGGATCGATCTCCTGGATGGCATGTCTTTCGAACACCGACACCAGCTGCTTGAGGGTGATCTCCACCCCGCTCTTTACGCTTTCCAGACTGGCGCCGGCATCCGTGGCCAGTGCAGCCTCCAGGCTGTCCTTCACCGCCAGCAGGTCGGTGGAAAAGCTTTCCACGGCGAACTTGCGCGCCTTCTCCGCCTCTTCCACGCCTCGGCGACGCACGTTCTCCGTTTCCGCCTTGGCACGCAGCCAGGCGTCGTGATGCTCCTCGGCCCTGAGCTCCGCCTGGCGCAGCATCTCCTCCAGGCCGGGGGTGGTGTCCACCGGGGGGATGCCACCCTCGGCGGAGGATTCCGAGATGGGGGGAAGGTCTTGTGCGGTAATCTCTTCTGTCATGGTCCGGGTTGCTAGGGAAGGAAACATAGCCAGACGATGGATGGGGATGGAAAACGCGATTTCAAGGTTCCGGTCCGCCACGCGTCGCATCATTCCAGGGAGACAGACCGAACAGCATCCTGCGGGGTCCGTGGAAGCGGCGCTCATTCGCCATGCCGACCCTTGGATCACGTTTTCTGGGTGTACTCGAAATCAAGGATGCGATCCAGGCGTACCACGGCGGTCTTGCCGGTCTCGGTCTGGAAACTGAGCCACTCGGCCCCATCCCGGGTGGCCACGTCGGTGGGCAACACGACCTGCCCGCCTTCCCCACCCGTCGTGTCCCGGAGCCGCAGGCGCAGCTTTTGCCGGCGCAGCACCGCGAATTCCAGGCGCTCATGATCCGCGCAGGAGATGGGGACATAATCTGGCGGGGTGCACATCAGTGCAGGCGGGTCTGACCTTCGCTCCAAGGGCGCAGGCGCTCGCCGATGGCCGTGCCGATGCGGCGGGCCAGGCGGTCGGTCAGGCTTTCCTGGGGGGTGTAATCGACGATGTCCTTGGCCTTGATCACCTCCCGTGCCACGTAATCCAGGCTGCCCAGGGCATCGGCCAGGCCCAGATCGATGCTGCGCGTGCCATTCCAGATCAGGCCGCTGAACATGTTCGGGGTTTCCTTCAGACGTTTGCCCCGGCCCTGACGCACGGCATGGATGAACTGCTGGTGGATTTCCTGCAGCATGGCCTTGGCGTGGTTGAGCTCGTCGGGGTCGATGGGGGCGAAGGGGTCCAGGAAACCCTTGTGCTCGCCGGCGGTTAGCAGGCGGCGTTCCACCCCCAGCTTCTTCATGGCCTCTGGAAAGCCGAAGCCATCCATGAGCACACCGATGGAGCCAACCAGGGAGGCCTTGTCCACGTAGATCCTGTCCGCGGCCGCTGCCACGTAATAGCCTCCCGATGCGCACAGGTCATCCACCACCACATAAAAGGGGATCCTGGGGTATTGGGTCCGCATGCGGCGGATCTCGTCATAGACCTGCCCGGCCTGAACGGGGCTGCCCCCGGGACTGTTGATGCGCATCACCACGCCTCGGGTATGCCGGCTGCCGAAGGCACTGTTCAGGGCGGCGATGAGGGCATCGGCGGCCATGCCATTCTCGCCGCCGATCTCCCCCTGGAGCTCGATGAGGGCGGTATGGGGACCGGTGGCTACCAGATCATCACCCTTGAAGACCAGCCACCACAGCAGGATCAGGAGGAGCAGGAGACCCAGGAAACGAAAAAAGATGTACCAGCGCCGGCTGCGCCGCTGCTCCGTGAGATGGGCCAGCAGCAGGCGTTCCAGGCTGCCACGCCCGTCAAGGGTTGCCCCGTTGTTGCCCGTTTCATCGCTCATGCGTCTTCCTCGCGGACTGTCCGCACATAGAGGTTGCCGTCGCGCTCCACGACCGGCAGGGGGATCAGCCCCACTCCATGGCACCGGCCACCCATGCATTGCCCGGTGGCAGGATCATACAGGGCGCCATGCGTGGCACAGATCAAATAATCGCCGCCGTGAGCGAAGAACTCGCCGGGCTGGAAGTCCAACTCCACCGGGATATGCCCGCAGCGGTTCAGAAACGCGTGGACACGGCCCTGCCAGCGGATGGCGAAGGCGGGCTCCGGCCGGCCGTGATGGTGTACCTCGAAGCGCACGCCCGCGCCGGCCTCCACCAGGTCGGTGGCGGCGCAGATCAGGCGTTCTGTCTCAGCCACGTGGCCAGATCGGCGAAACTGGGGCACACGGCCAGAGGAGCCAGCTCGGCCAGGCTCTCCACCGGATGCGCGCCATAGCCCGCCGCCAGCGAGGCGATACCCGCATTGCGGGCCATGTGCAGGTCATGCGTGGTGTCACCGATCATGAGGGCCCGCTCCGGCGTGAACATGAGCTCGTCCAGCAATTCCTCGATCATGGCCGGGTGGGGCTTGGAATGGGTTTCGTCGGCGGTACGTGAGGCGTGGAAATAGCCCGCCAGGCCGGTATGCGCAAAGGCCCGCTCCAGGCCACGCCGGGCCTTGCCCGTGGCCACCGCCAGAGTGTGGCCCCGGTCATGCAGCTCGCGCAGCAGTTCCCGCGCGCCGCGGAACAGGGGAATGGCCGCATCCTGCGCGAGATAGTGGTGGCGATAGCGCTCCACCAGGTCGTAAGACTCGCTTTCCGACAGCCCCGGAAACAGGGCATCCAGGGCCTGGCGCAGGCCCAGGCCGATGATGTGGCTGGCCGCCTCCCGGGAAGGTTCGGGCAGGCCCATGTCCCGGCTGGCTGCCTGGATGCAGGCGACGATCACCCCGGCGGAGTCCATGAGGGTGCCGTCCCAGTCGAAGATCAGCAGATCAAAACGCTTGGCCATGGGTGATCCACACGGGCGGAACGCAGAAAGCCGGCCCGGGAGCCGGCTTTCTGGAGGTCTGGTGGGCAGTACTGGGATCGAACCAGTGGCCCCCGCCGTGTGAAGGCGGTGCTCTACCGCTGAGCTAACTGCCCGACGATTTGGAAAGCCGGTTATTCTAGTGGCCCGCATGTCTCGGGTCAAAAGCTTTTTCATGACGGCGGGGCGGGCGTCCATCCAGTAGAATGCCGGCCCTGTATTCCGCTTTGCCGTCTGTCATGGTCCGTACCCGCTTCGCCCCTTCGCCCACCGGTTATCTGCACATCGGCGGCGCCCGTACCGCACTGTTTTCCCGAGCCTTTGCCCGCAAGATGGGCGGCACCTTCGTGCTGCGCATCGAAGATACGGACCGGGAACGCTCTACCCAGGAGTCGGTACAGGCCATCCTGGATGGCATGCACTGGCTGGGGTTGGACTGGGATGAGGGTCCCTTCTATCAGATGGAGCGCATGGAGCGGTACCGGGCCGTGGTGGCCCAGTTGCTGGAGACGGGGCACGCCTATTACTGCTATGCCAGCAAGGCCGAGCTGGATGAAATGCGCGAGACCCAGAAGGCAAAGGGTGGGAAGCCCCGCTACGATGGCCGCTGGCGTCCCGAGCCGGGCAAGACCCTGCCATCGCCCCCCGCCGGGGTCACGCCCGTCATCCGCTTCAAGACCCCCCAGGAAGGAGAGGTCACCTTTCACGACATGATCAAGGGCCCCATCACCATGGCCAACACCGAGCTGGACGACCTGGTGATCGTGCGCGGCGATGGCGTGCCCACCTACAACTTCGGTGTGGTCGTGGACGACTGGGACATGGGCATCACCCACGTCATTCGCGGCGACGACCATGTCAACAACACACCCCGCCAGATCAACATCTTAAAGGCCCTGGGGGCCCCCATCCCCACCTATGCGCATGTGCCCATGATCCTGGGCCAGGACGGGGAGCGCCTGTCCAAACGGCATGGCGCGGTCTCCGTGTTGCAATATCGGGACGAGGGCTATCTGCCCGAAGCCCTGCTCAACTATCTGGCGCGCCTGGGCTGGAGCCATGGCGACGACGAAAAATTCAGCGCGGCCCAGTTCGTGGACTGGTTCGATGTGCGCCAGGTCAACCTTGCCGCCGCGCGTTTCGACGACGCCAAGCTCAACTGGCTCAACCATCAATACATGAAGGATGCGGAGGATGCGCGCCTGGCCAGGCTGGTACGTCCCCACCTCAAGGCCCAGGGCATCGAGCCCAATGCCGGTCCCGACCTGGTGGCGCTCATCGCCCTGGTGAAGGAGCGAGCCAGCACCCTGGTGGAGCTGGCCGACGGCCTGCACATCTATTACCGCCACATCCCGCCCGCGATGGAGGACATCAAGGCCAAACTCTCTCCCGCGGCCGTGCCCGCCCTCGAACAGCTGCGCCAGGACCTGGAGCGGGTGAGCTGGGACGCCGCGAGCCTGGGACAACTGCTGCGGGACACCACCGCGGCCTTTGGCCTGAAGATGGGCCAGATCGGCATGCCCCTGCGTCTGCTGCTGTTCGGCACACCCCAGACCCCGGCCATCGACCAGGTCCTGGCCCTCCTGGGCCGCGACGAGGTCCGGCGCCGATTCGATCTGACCTGGCCCCAGACCCAGGCTGCGCTGAACTGATTTCCGACCCCCGCGCCGTGGCGGCATCCACGGCATGTCACGCCCGGCACACCCCATGAAAAAGCATACGCCCGCCAGATCCATGCAATTGATCGGTTCCCTGACGAGTCCCTTCGTACGCAAAGTGCGCATCGTCGCGGCCGAAAAGTACATCGATTACGAACTGGTGGTGGACGTGCCCTGGAGCGAGGATACCCAGGTGCCCGACTTCAATCCGCTGGGCAAGGTACCGGTCTGGGTGATGGAGGACGGCAAGACCCTGTTCGACTCGCGTGTCATCGTGGAATACCTGGACAGCATCAGTCCCGCGGGCCATGTCATGCCCAAGGAGCCCCGACCGCGCATCCTGGTGAAGCGCTGGGAGGCCCTGGCGGACGGCATCTGCGATGCCGCTGCCCTGATATTCATGGAAAAGAAACGTCCCGCCGGCCAGCAAAGTCCGGACTGGATCCGTCGCCAGCTGGGCAAGCTGCATGCGGGCCTGAGGGTCATGAGCGAAGACCTGGGTCAGCTGAACTGGTGCACCGGCGAGGTCTTCACCCTGGCGGACATCGCCGTAGGCTGCACCCTGGGCTACCTGGAGTTCCGCTTCCCGGAGCTGGACTGGCGCCGGGCCCATCCCAACCTGTCCGAGCTGTTCGACCGACTCATGCAGCGTCCCACCTTCAAGGACACCGTACCGGTGGGCTGAACCGCGTGACAGGCTTCATGTCGGGCGGGCGGCCCCTTTGCCGTTCCCAGCCAGGCCTCACGGCACGCTTATAATGTTTGGCCTTACGTCGCGCATCGTCATCATGGAAGCCGAACGCCTCAATCAGATCAGTGCCCACCTCCAGGACCTGGCCCGGCGCACCCAGGAACTCAGGGGGTATCTTTGACTACCCCGGCAAGCGTGACCGCCTGACGGAAGTCATCGGCCTGTCCGAGGACCCCAACCTGTGGAATGACGGCAGGCGGGCCCAGGAGATCGGCCGGGAGCGCCATTCCCTGGAAGATGTGGTGCTCAAGTGGGAACGCCTGGACGAAGAGCTGCGCAATACCCGGGAGCTGTTCGAACTGGCCCGGGAGGAAGGCGACGAAGACACCCTGGAGGCCATCGCCACCGACCTGCGGGGTATCGAAAGACTCGCCGCGGACATGGAATTCCGGCGCATGTTCAACAACCCCATGGACCCACAGCCCTGCTTCATCGAGATCCAGGCAGGCGCCGGCGGTACCGAGGCGCAGGACTGGGCCGGCATGCTGTTGCGCATGTACCTGCGCTATTGCGAGCGCCAGGGTTTCAAGGCCGAGTTGCTGGAAGAGTCCGAAGGCGACGTGGCCGGCATCAAGAGTGCCACGGTACGCGTCGAGGGTGACCACGCCTATGGCTACCTGCGCACGGAAACCGGTATTCACCGCCTGGTGCGCAAGTCGCCCTTCGACTCCAACGCCCGCCGCCATACCTCCTTCAGCAGCGTCTTCGTCTACCCGGAGGTGGACGACTCCATCGACATCGAGATCAACCCGGCGGACGTGCGCACCGACACCTACCGCGCCTCCGGCGCCGGCGGCCAGCACATCAACAAGACCGACTCGGCGGTACGCCTGACCCACCTCCCCACGGGCATCGTGGTTCAGTGCCAGAACGACCGTTCCCAGCACCGCAACCGGGACGAGGCCTGGAAGATGCTGCGCGCCCGCCTGTACGAACTGGAACTGCGCAACCGCCAGGCGGAACAGCAAAAACTGGAAGACGCCAAATCCGACATCGGCTGGGGCCATCAGATCCGCTCCTACGTGCTGGACCAGTCCCGTATCAAGGACCTGCGCACCAACTACGAAGTGGGCAACACCCAGGCAGTGCTGGACGGCGACCTGGACGATTTCATCGAGGCGAGCCTGAAACAGGGGGTGTGACGGCCTGCCGGCCTGGCGCGACCCTCGGTGCATGGTGCGCGTGCGGCCGCCCCCCGTCGGGTGGATGCTATAAAGGCGTAGCCAACTGCCCCGCCCGGAATCCCGCATGACATCCGCCACCCTCGAACGCCGCGCCATCGACACCATCCGCTTCCTGGCGGTGGACATGATCCAGCAGGCCAACAGCGGCCACCCGGGTCTGCCCCTGGGGGCGGCACCCCTGGCCTTTGTGCTGTGGACCCGGTTCCTGAAGCACCATCCAGCCAATCCCCACTGGTTCGATCGGGACCGTTTCGTGCTGTCGGCGGGGCACGGCTCCGCGCTGCTCTACAGCCTGCTGTATCTGACCGGCTATGACCTGTCCCTGGAAGACATCCGCCAATTCCGCCAATGGGGCAGCAAGACGCCGGGGCACCCCGAGCGGGGCCATGTCCCGGGTGTGGAGACCACCACCGGCCCCCTGGGCCAGGGCCTGAGCAACGCGGTGGGCATGGCCATGGCCGAAGCCCAGCTGGCCGCACGCTACAACCGGGCGGGTCACAGGGTCGTAGACCATTACACCTATGCCCTGGTCAGCGATGGTGACCTGATGGAAGGCGTGGCCTCGGAGGCGGCCTCCCTGGCTGGACACCTGCGTCTGGGAAAGCTGATCTGCATCTACGACGACAACCGGGTCACCCTGGCGGCCGCCACCGACATCACCTTCACCGAGAACCGGGAGGCGCGTTTCAGGGCCTATGGCTGGCACGTGCAGACGGTGGCGGACGGCAACGACACCGCCGAAATCACCCGTGCGATCCAACGCGCCCGGCGCACGAAAAATCGTCCTTCCCTGATCCAGGTGCGCACCCACATCGGCTATGGCTCACCCTTTCAGGACAGCTTCCAGGCCCATGGCGCGCCTCTCGGGCCCGACCGAGTGGAGGCGACCAAACGCCGGCTGGGCTGGCCGCTGACACCGCCCTTCCTGGTGCCGGATGATGTCCTGGCGCTGTTCCGACGGGCCCGTGCCCGCGGGCAACGCGCCGAGTCGGTCTGGCAGGGGCGTTGGCACGACTACGCCAGGGCGCATCCGGACCTGGCCGCCGAGCTTCAGCGTTCTTTCGACGCCAGCCTGCCAGCCGGCTGGGACGCCGACGTCCCCGTCTTCGGCGCCGATCACAAGGGCCTGGCGACCCGGGCAGCTGCAGGCAAGGTGCTGTCGGCAATCGCGCCGAGACTGCCCGCCCTGTGCGGTGGCTCTGCCGATCTCGATCCATCCACGCACACCGGCGTGGCCGGCCTGGGCGTGTTCGCACCGAGTGGCAAGGCGGACCGGCAGGGGGCGGCGGACGAAGTATGGAGCTACGCCGGGCGCAACCTGCACTTCGGCGTACGCGAGCACGCCATGGGCGCCATTGCCAACGGCATTGCAGCCCACGGTGGTTGCATCCCCTACACCGCGACGTTCATGGTGTTTTCCGATTACATGCGCCCGCCCATACGGCTTGCGGCCCTGATGGGCCTGCGGGTCATCCATGTGTTCACCCACGATTCCATCGCCGTGGGCGAGGATGGCCCAACCCATCAGCCGGTGGAACAGCTGGCCGGGCTGCGCGCCGTGCCCAACCTCAACGTCATCCGCCCCGCCGATGCCAATGAAACCGCAGTGGCCTGGCGCGTGGCCATCGAGACCGCCGACCGGCCCACGGCCCTTATCCTGTCGCGACAGAATGTGCCGACCCTGGAGCGTGGCGCATATGCCAGCGCCGAGGGGCTGCGCCGCGGCGCCTACGTACTGAAGGATTTTGCAGCGGGGCCCCGGCTCATCCTCATCGGCACGGGCGCCGAGGTGGATCTGTGTGTCCGGGCCGCGCAGGAATTGGCGGACGGGGGTGTGCCTGTGCGCGTCGTCTCCATGCCCTGCTGGGAGCTGTTCGCGGCCCAGGAACGAGGTTACCGCGACACCGTGCTGCCACCGGCCGTGACCGCACGGCTGGCGGTGGAAGCCGGCGTAGCGCAGGGGTGGGAACGCTGGGTGGGCGACGGCGGTGCCGTGATAGGCATCGAGCGCTACGGTGCCTCGGCCCCCGGCGACATACTGCTGCGCCAGCTTGGCTTCAGCGTGGACAACATCGTCGCACGCGCGCGCGCCTTGCTGCCATGACCACGCGCGCATGGCGCGCGGGACGCGGCAAGGAAAAAGCCGGAGGAACGGCCCTGGCCGGGTAAAATCCCGCCTCCCTGCGATTCCATCACCGCCATTTCTACCCGCGCCATGCCCGAACCCACAGCCACCCCCGCCCAGGACGAAAACCAGATCATCGCCGAGCGCCGGGAAAAACTGGCCGCCCTGCGCCAGACCGGCGTGGCCTTCCCCAACGACTTCCGGCGCGAGCACTACGCCGCCGACCTGCATGCCACCCACGGTGTTAAGAGCAGGGAAGAACTCGAGGCCGCCGCCATACCAGTGGCGATGGCCGGGCGCATGGTGCTCAAGCGGGTCATGGGCAAGGCCAGCTTCGCCACCCTGCAGGACATGAGCGGTCGCCTGCAGATCTATGTATCCAATGACCTCACCGGTGTCGCCGCGCATGACGACTTCAAGCATTGGGACCTGGGGGACATCCTGGGGGTGACCGGCACCCTGTTCAAGACTGGCAAGGGCGAGCTGACCCTCCACGCCACCCGCCTGCGGCTGCTCACCAAATCCCTGCGCCCCCTGCCGGAGAAGTACCACGGCCTCACCGACCAGGAGCAGAGATACCGCCAGCGCTACCTGGATCTGATCACCAACGAGGTGGCCCGGGAGACCTTCATCAGGCGTTCCAGGATCGTGCAGAGCATGCGCGCCTTCATGACCGGCCACGGCTTCCTGGAGGTGGAAACCCCCATGATGCAGCCCATCCCCGGAGGCGCCTCGGCACGACCCTTTGTCACCCACCACAACGCCCTGGACATGGATCTCTACCTGCGCATCGCCCCGGAGCTCTATCTCAAGCGCCTGGTGGTGGGCGGGCTGGAAAAGGTCTTCGAGATCAACCGCAACTTCCGCAACGAGGGCATCTCCACCCGGCACAACCCGGAATTCACCATGATGGAGTTCTATGAGGCCTACCGGGACTACACCTACCTCATGGACTTCGTGGAAGAGATGCTGCGCGACATCGCGCTGGAGGTGACCGGCCACGCAGTAGTGCCCTATCAGGGCCACAACATCGACCTGGCCCATCCCTTCGCGCGCCTCACCGCCCTGGAGGCCACGCGCCGGTACAACCCGGAGCTCCAGGATGCCCCCCTGGATGACATCGGTTTCCTGTGCGCCGAACTGGAGCGCCGCAGGATCGCCTACCGCCCCCAGGATGGCCTGGGTGGCCTGCAGCTCACCCTGTTCGAGGAAACCACCGAGCACCAGCTCATCCAGCCCACCTACATCGTCGACTACCCGCTGGAGACCTCGCCGCTGGCCCGGGCCAGCGACACCCGCCCCGGCATCACCGAGCGCTTCGAGCTCTACATCGCCGGCCGGGAGGTGGCCAACGGCTTTTCCGAGCTCAACGATCCTGAAGACCAGGCCGCCCGCTTCCAGGCCCAGGTGGCCGCCAAGGAGGCCGGCGACGAAGAGGCCATGTACTACGACGCCGATTACATCCGCGCCCTGGAACACGGCCTGCCCCCCACCGGCGGCTGTGGCATCGGCGTGGACCGCTTCGTCATGCTGCTCACCGATGCCGCCAGCATCCGTGACGTGATCCTCTTTCCCCAGTTGCGGCGGGAGGACTAGACATGACGCGCCCGCTCTTCCATGAAGTGCTGGCGCAAATCGATGGCGTGGTCCTGGGCAAGGCCCGGCAGACCCGCCTGGCCCTGACCTGCCTGCTGGCCGGCGGCCACCTGCTCATCGAAGACCTGCCCGGCGTGGGCAAGACCACCCTGGCGCATGCCCTGGCCCACAGCCTGGGCCTGGAATTCAAACGTATCCAGTTCACCAGCGACCTCCTGCCGGCGGACGTGCTGGGCTATTCGGTGTTCGACCGGGCCAAGGGAGGCTTCAGCTTCCATCCTGGACCCATATTCAGCCAGGTGGTGCTGGCCGACGAGATCAACCGCGCCACACCCAAGTCGCAAAGCGCCCTGCTGGAGGCCATGGAAGAGGGCCAGGTCACGCTGGAAGGCACCACCCGACCCCTGCCCTACCCATTTTTCGTCATCGCCACGCAAAACCCCTTCAGCCAGACCGGCGTCTACCCCTTGCCGGAATCCCAGCTGGACCGCTTTCTCATGCGGCTCACCCTCGGCTATCCCGACAGCGCCGCGGAACGCGACCTGCTCAGTGGCCGTGTCCGCGCCGCCAAGACCTACACGCCGGCGGCCTCCCCCCAGGACCTGCTCGAAGCCCGGGAAGCCCTGGATCGGGTACACCTGTCCGCCCCCCTGCTGGATTATCTCCAGGCACTGGCCACACACAGTCGAGCCGGCCGCTTCGTGCACGGCCTCTCCCCCCGGGCCATGCTGGGCCTGGCCCGGGCAGCCCGTTCCTGGGCCTGGCTGGAGAGCCGGGACTTCGTCATCCCCGACGACGTCCAGGCCGTATTTTCAGCGGTGGCCGCCCACCGCCTCCTGGATGCCGAAGGCGGTCTGACCGGAGAACAATGCGCCACCGCCGTGCTGGAGGCCGTGGCCATTCCCTGAAGGCACCCAGCGCTGTGGGATGGCGCCCCGGCCCCCCGGGCTCTAGCCATTCCGAAGACCCGCCACGCCATGACCCCGAACGCCTGTGCCATTCAGCGTGTGGCTCGTTCAGAACTAACATGTCACTCCCAACGCACGCGCCTCGCCGAGCGCATGTCGCTCCCAGCACACGCACCTTGCGAAGCGCATGTCATCCCGAACGCGCACCTTGTGAAGCGCATGTCATCCCGAACACGCACCTTGCGAAGCACATGTCATCCCGAACGCGCACATCGCCAGGAACATGTCATTCCGAACGCAGTGAGGAATCTTTGTGCAAGGCAACGACAGGGTTTCTCCCGTTGGTCGAAACGACACCCACCGCGCGCGACCGCAAGCCCGCACCACGTCGGCCCGAACGCACACGTCCAACACTTGCTTCGCCCCCAGCACACGCACCTTGCGAAGCGCATGTCATCCCGAACGCGTGCATCGCCAGGCACATGTCATTCCGAACGCGCACCTTGGTCATCCCGAATGCGCACATCGCCAGGAACATGTCATTCCGAACGCAGTGAGGAATCTTCGCGGACCATCATCTTCCAACACTCGAACCCCCTGATCACACCCACCCGAATCATGCCGCGCAAACCGGATTCGAGCCTCTCCTTCCTGCCCCTGCGCAGTCCTCTGCTGCGACGCATCTTCCGGCTGCCGGCAGCGGAACCCCTGCCCTTCATCCTGGGTGCGCGGCGCATCTACATTCTGCCCACCCGTCAGGGCCTGGTCTTCGGCCTCTTGCTGCTGGGCATGTTGCTCGGTTCCATGAACTATGGCCTGTCCATGGGGTTTCTCTTCACCTTCTTGCTGGCGGGCATGTTGCTGTCCACACTCTTCAGCACCTGGCGCGGCCTGCTGGGGCTGCGCCTGACCGGTATCGAGGCCGAATCCGGTTTCATGGGGGAGTCGGTGGGCTTCGTCTTTCAGCTTGAGGGCGTCGGGGCACAACCCGGCCCAGGGCTTTTTCTGGAAAGCGCGGGTCAGCGGGTGCCCGTGCAAGTGCGGCGGCCCGGGTTTGCCCTGGCCCCTCTGCGCCTGCCGGCCCGACAGCGGGGTCGACAGGCCCTGGGACCCTGCCGCCTGTTCAGCGAGGCCCCGCTGGGCCTGTTCCGGGCCTGGTGTGTCCTCGCACCCGCCGTCACGGTCCTGGTCTGGCCCAAACCCGTGCCCAGGGGGCGGCCCCTGCCCGCCAGCGGCATGGGAGTTGAGGAAGCGGCCGTGGGCCGGCAGCGCGGCACGGAGGATTTCGACGGTCTGACGGCCTACCAGCCCGGCGAAAGCCCCGCGCGCCTGGCCTGGAAACACCTGGGCCGTCTGCCCGAACCCCTGGTGAAGACCTTCGTCTCCCCGCACAGCGACGCGCTCTGGCTGGACTGGTCCCGCCTGGCGGGCATGGAGACGGAACAGCGCCTGGCGCAGCTGGCCCGCTGGGTGTTGCGTGCGGATCAGGCCGGGCTCAGCTATGGCCTGATCCTGCCGGCCAGCCGCATACCGCCCGCCAGCGGCCCGGGGCAACGTCTGCGTTGCCTCAATGCGCTGGCCCTGCACGGCTTGCCGGACCCGGAGAGTCATGCGGCCGTCTGAAGTCTGGCGCAGCCGCGGCCCCCACGCGCTTTGGCTGCTGCCACCCCTGCTGGCCTTGCTGCCCCATCTGGATCATGTGCCCTTGTGGCTGGGCCTGGTCTGCCTGGGCGTGTGGTTCTGGCGCCTGGCCCTTGAACTGGGCAACCAGGCGCTGCCGCCCCGATCCATGCGAGCCCTGCTGGCCCTGGCCGGGCTGGCAGCGGTGTTCTGGCAATACGGGAGCATTGTCGGCCAGCAGGCCGGAGTGCCCCTGTTCCTGCTGCTGCTGTTCATAAAACTGCTGGAAAGCCGCGGTCTGGCAGAAAAACGGCTGCTGCTCATCCTCACCCAGTTCGCGGCCATGAGCTATTTCCTCATGGGTCAATCCATCCTGGTGAGCGCCTATCTCCTGCTGGTGTCCGTGCTGGGCGTCGCCGTCATGCTGCACCTGCAGGCCGAAGGCAGACAGCCCCTGCTCCGGACCCTGACCCACAGCTCCAGGCTATTCGCCGTCGGCCTGCCCCTGGCGCTCCTGCTTTTCCTGCTCTTTCCCCGTCTGGACCGCCCCCTGTGGGGCCTGCCCACCGATACCACCAGTGCGGCCACGGGTCTGTCGGAGAACATGGCGCCGGGCGATATCGCCCGACTCATCCAATCCGGAGAAACCGCCTTTCGCGCCCAGTTCACAGGTCCCCGTCCGGACCCCAACGGACTGTACTGGCGCGGCATCGTCCTGAGCGGTTTCGACGGCCGGGTCTGGCACGCCCTGCCTCCCCAGCCGGCCTCACGGGACACCCTGCAGGCCCAAGGCACGGCCTGGCGGCTCAGTCTCACGCTGGAGCCCCATCAGCGCCGTTGGCTGTTCACACCCGGTCTGCCCGAGCCCCTGCCCCAGGGAACCCGCCTGGCCCAGGGCTTTCAGTGGCTGGCCAACGAGCCGGTACGCCAGCGTCAGCGCTGGTTCTTCCAGGTCTATCCCGCCTATCACCACGCCAGCGGACCCGGCGACCTGCAACGGGAGCTGATCCTGCCGGAGGGCTTCAATCCCCGGGCCCGGGAGCTGGCTCAGGGCTGGCGCCAGCGGAATGCTGCCCCCCAGATCCTGGTCGACCAGGCCCTGGCCCTGTTCCGCAAGGACTTCATCTATACCCTGCGGCCCCCTGCGCTGGGGGTCCACAGCGTGGACGACTTTCTGTTCGGTACCCGGCGTGGCTTTTGCGAGCATTACGCCGGTGGTTTCGTCTTTCTCATGCGTGCCGCCGGCGTGCCCGCGCGGGTGGTGACCGGCTATCTGGGTGGCGAGGTCAACCCTCTGGATGGCCACCTGCTGGTGCGCCAGTCCGACGCCCATGCCTGGGCCGAGGTCTGGCTGGGCCCGGAGACGGGCTGGGTCCGGGTGGACCCCACCGCAGCCATCTCTCCGGCCCGGGTGGAACAGGGCATCGGCGCGGCCCTGCCGGCTACGGAGCTGCCCGCCGCCCTCACCCGCCTGTCCGTGCCCCTGCTGCAGGGCCTGCGTCACACCTGGGAGATGCTCAACAACCGCTGGGACCAATGGGTACTGGGTTATGGCCAGGCTCAACAGCTGCAGTTGCTGGCCCGCCTCTCCCCGCGGCTGGCCAGCACCCGCTGGCTGGCCCAGGCCGCCATCCTCGCCGGTCTGCTGGGCCTTGCCCTGCTGGCCGGATTCTTCTGGCGGACAAGACCAAAGGAAACGCCTGACGCTGCCGCCCGTGCCTGGCTCAAGCTGCAGCAAAGGCTCGGCCGCATCGGCCTGGCACCCTTGCCCGCGGAGCCCCCGCTAGGCTATTGCGCGCGTGTGGCGCGGTTGCGCCCCGACCTGGCGGACCCGATGCGGCGCATCACCCGCCTGTACCTGGACACGCGCTATGGCAACCAGGCCCATGAACTGCGCAGTCTGGCGCGGCTGGTGGCCCGCTTCAGGCCCAGGCGGCATCGAGAATCGCCCGGAAACACCAACGGCAAGGCCCATCCCCAAGCCGGCGCGCGCTGACCGAACCGTACGGCAAAGACATCCGCAAGCTTGCAAAGGCTGATCGCTCGTCCTGTTTGCCCGACAATGTCGCACATGCAGATCCCTCCCCGCCGCATCCTCCTGGCCGTCACCGGGCTGACTCCCCAAGTGGTCACGGAAACCCTCCATGCCCTGGCCTGCCGCGTGGACGATGCCTGGATCCCCACGGAAATCCACCTCATCACCACCGCCACCGGCGCGGAGAATGCACGCCTCAATCTGCTGGTCGGCCAAGCCTGGTTCCACCGCCTGCTGGCCGACTACCACCTGCCGGACATCGCCTTCCCGGTGGAGAACATCCACATCCTGCGTGATGCCCGGGGCATGCCGCTGGACGACATCCGCAGCCCGGAGCAGAACACCCTGGCGGCGGACTTCATCACTGAAACCGTGCGTCGACTGACTGAACAACCGGATACCGAACTGCACGTCTCCATCGCCGGCGGGCGCAAGACCATGGGCTATTACCTGGGCTATGCCCTGTCCCTCTATGGCCGACCGCAGGACCGCCTGTCCCACGTGCTGGTGTCCGAACCCTTCGAGACCAACCGGGAGTTTTACTACCCCACACCCTACGACCACCCGATCCATGTCAAGCGTGGCGACAAGGAAGTAACCGTCGATGCGCGCATTGCCCGGGTGGAACTGGCGGATATTCCGTTCGTGAGACTGCGGGAGGGGTTGCCCGAACGTTTACGCCGGGGGCAGGCGGGTTATTCTCAAGTGGTGGCCATTGCCAACAGGGGCCAGGAACCCCCTCGTCTACTGTTGAACGTGCTGCAACGGCGCGTCTGGGTGGACGATGAACCCCTGAGCCTGGGTGCTACCGAGTTTGTCTTCCTGCTCTGGCTGGCGGAACGCGCGCAGCGCGATGAAGCCGCGACGGACTGGAGCACGCCGGACATGGCAGCGGAATTTCTCGCCGTCGCGGCACGCGTACTCAACACCTTGAGTTCGGATTACGAGCGTATCGAAAATGCCCTGGATTGGCGCAAATCCGCCTCGATCAAAATCGCAAAATACTTCGAGCCGCACAAATCCCGCGTCAATACGGCCATCACCGGTGTTCTTGGAAAGACAGCTGCTACGCGCTATGCGATCACGCGTATTCGGAAGAACCAGACCACACAGTTTTTCCTGCCTTTGGTGCCAGATCAGATTGAAATCGTGAACAAGTAAAGCGGGGCTTATCCGCTTCGCACTGGAACTGGAGACGCAAACATGAAAACGACCTTGGTGAGCTTCTTGGGCAAGAACAGCGGTGACCTCCAAACCGGCTATCGCACCGCCACCTACCGATTTCCCGACGGTCATGACCGTGTCACCCCGTTTTTCGGTCTGGCACTGGAAAAGGAATTGCGGCCGGATTTCATGGTCATTCTCGGCACTGCCGGCAGCATGTGGGACGTACTCATCGAGCACCTGGCTGACGATGCTGAGGCAGAAGAAGCGCGGATCGAACTCATGGAAGCAGTACGGGTGGCCACGGTGGATGCCGCCCTGCTTGAGCGCCTGCAACCTGTGGTCGCGCGGCAACTGGGTTGCCCGGTCGCCCTGCGCCTCATCCCCTACGGCCGCGACGACGAGGAACAGGCTGGCATCCTGCGTGCCATTGCCGAGGCGGTCCCGCCTGGCCGCGTCCATATCGATCTCACTCACGGCTTTCGTCACCTTGCTGCCCTGGGCCTGCTATCCGCGTTCTTCCTGGAGCGGATGGCGCGGCTAGACGTGAAAGGCCTGTATTACGGTGCCCTGGACATGACCCAGGGCGGAATCACCCCGGTGCTGCGGCTCAATGGCTTGCTCGCCATCCAGCGCTGGATTGATGCCCTCGACCGTTTCGATCAGAACGGTGACTACGGTGTATTCGCCGACCTCCTTCTGGCTGATGGGATAGCGCAGGACAAGGTCAATTGCCTGAAAAAGGCTGCATTCTTCGAGCGCACATTCAATTTGCGGGATGCAGCCCGGCAATTGGGTACTTTTCTTGCCACTATGGATGAGGACCTGCCCGGCACGGGACGTCTATTCCAACAATCTCTGTCCGAACGTCTGGCCTGGGCAAGAGGAAAACCGCTGCACCAGCAGCAAAGGCATTTGGCTTATGTGTATCTGAACCGGCGTGATTTCGTCCGCGCGGCGGTGCTGGCCTGGGAGGCGATCATCACGCTCGAATGTACCCGGCACGACCTCGACTTCGGCGACTACGCTGAGGACGGCGACCGCAAGCAAGCGGAAGCCGAACTGAAATCTCGCCTCCGCACCGAAGGCACAAACTGGAAAGAAGCCCCGCAAAGACGCATCAAGGACCTGCGCAACGCCCTCGCCCACGGCAGCCCGCCGGCCTCCTGGGCTGGTGATTTGCGTCAGGCTCTTGCCGCGCCCGCGAAGCTGTATGAGATGTTGAACAGGGACATGAAGGCTGCGCTCGACTGATGGCTCGGTCACCCCTACGGCAATCAAGTATGCAAGCTTGCCGAACTGACAGGGCCGGGCACGACATAGCAACATTCGCAACAACTCCGGGAGATGACGGATGAATAACTCACAACGCATGAATGCAACCTGCCGCGTGGCCCTTGCCGCCCTGCTGCACGACTTGGGCAAATTTGCCGAGCGGGCCCGTATACCGGAAGCGCAGGTCAAGGACGGCGCCGGCGCCACTCGTCAGGCCGTCAACGAGTTGCTGGCCTGCCCCGAATGGAACGGGCGCCGCACACATATCCACGCTGCCTACACCGCCATCGCCATGGATTTGCTGGAAGCCCACCTGCCGGAACTGGTGGGCGATGACATGGCGCCCTTCGCACCCTGGCGGGAGAAGAACGCGGACGACTCCATCATCAATGCCGCCGCCCGGCACCACCGGCCCGATACCTTCCTGCAATGGATCATCGCCAGCGCCGACCGCCTGGCCTCCGGCTTCGAGCGGGAGGAGTTCAAGACCTACAACCAGGCGCCGGATGAGGAAGACAAGAAACTCAACCACTACACCACCCGGCAATGGACCCTGCTTGAGGGCGTTCATCTCCCCTCTCCCACCGGGAGAGGGGCAGGGAGTGAGGGAGCAACGCCTACCTACCGCTATCCGTTGCACCCTCTGTCCCCAGAGGCGATCTTTCCCGTCCCCGCGAAAGTCAGTGAAACCGGCGACAAGGCCGAAGCAAAAGCCCGCTATCTGGCGTTATGGAACCAGTTTCAAACCAGCCTGAAGGCCATTCCCGCCAGCCACCGCGCCAATCTGCCGCTTTGGCTCGACCATTTCGACAGTCTCTGGCTGGCCTTCACCCACGCCATCCCCTCCGCCACGGCGGGCATTGCCGGCAACGTGCGGCCCGATGTGGCGCTCTACGACCATTCCCGCACCACGGCGGCGCTGGCGGTGGCGCTCTGGCGCTTCCATGCCGACCAGGAACATGAAACGACGGACATCAAGGAGCAGTTGCGCGCCCAGTGGGACAGCAAACGCGATGGCTTCGATGAATCCCGCCAAGCCTGGGAAGACGAAAAATTCCTGCTGATCCAGGGCGATTTCACAGGCATCCAGGACTTCATCTTTGCCGGCGGCGAGTCGCAGCGTCAGGTGGCGCGCCTGCTGCGCGGGCGTTCGTTCCATGTCTCGCTGCTGTCCGAATTGGCCGCCCTGAAGGTGCTGGAAGCCCTCGATCTGCCGCCCACCAGCCAGGTGGTGAATGCCGCCGGCAAGTTTTTGATCGTCGCGCCGAATACGGCGGAGACCGAGGCGACGCTGCGCGCGGTTCAGACCGAACTGGACGCCTGGTTCCTCGCCCACACCTGGGGCCAGTCCGGTATCAACCTCGCCTGGCTGCCCGCCCGCGCCGATGATTTCCGCCACGGCAAGGGCGACAGCCCGTTCCGTGACCTGATCAAGCGCCTGTTCGAGCAACTGGAAACGGCCAAGTTGACCCGCTTCGGGTTGTGCGGTGAAAAGCCACCAAAGCCCATCTACCAAGGATTCCTCGACCATTTCACTCACGGCGAATGCAAGATCGATGGGCGCTCACCGGCCCACCCGGAACTGGAGGGCTTGAGCGAGCTGGCCTGGGACCAGGTGCAGACCGGCAAATGGCTGGCCAATCAGGATCGCTTATTGATTACCCGCGATCGGATCGAACCGCTGCCCGCAGGCCAGACACTGAACCAGTTGCGGCTGCCCATCTTCGGCTACCACGTGCTCTTCACCGGCGAGGAGGAAGCCAGCGGCAAGTTCGGCGGCGAGGCCAAATCCGGCAATCTGGCACGCGCCTGGGATTTTTCTTTGCCCGAATCCGCCGACGCGCCGCTGTGGAACGGCTACGCCCGGCGCGCCATCAATGCCTTCGTGCCGAAGTTCGGCGAGACCAGCGCCTGGGAAGCCGACCGCTACCAGGGGCTTGAAGACCTTGACGACTTCGAGCCGCACCCACAGGCGCCCAAGACCTTGAATCATCTGGCGCGCGAAGACCGCCGTCTGGACGAAAACGGCCACTGGATCGGCGCCGAGGCTCTGATGACCCTGAAAGGCGACATCGACAACCTCGGTCTGATCTTTCAGCAAGGCCAGGCGCGTCCCACCTTCGCCCGCATGGCCGCGCTTTCCCGCCAGATCAACGCCTTCTTCACCGTCTGGCTGCCCTGGGTGTGCCACAAGGAATTCTCCAACACCTACACCGTGTTCGCAGGCGGCGACGATTTCTTCCTGATCGGGCCGTGGCATTCCACCATCAAACTGGCCAGCCGGATGCGCGACGAATTCGCCCGCTATGTGGCGCACAACCCGGACATCCACTTCTCGGCGGGCCTGTCCATGACCAAGCCCGGCCTGCCCATCCGCCATCTGGCGTGGTTAGCGGAGGAGTCGCTCGACAAGGCCAAGGCTTTCCTCTCCTCGCCCACTGGGAGAGGGGCCGGGGGTGAGGGAGCAACGCAAGCCAAGAACGCTGTTACCTGCTACGGCCATTCCGTTTCGTGGGACGACTTCGAAAAACTCATGGCCCGCGAAGCAGCACTGGGCCGGCTCAGTGACGAACTGAAGCTATCCACCGGTTACCTCTACGGCCTGCTCCATCTCACCGACATGGCTGCGAACCAGACCCGCCGCCTGGAAAACGCTCTCTGGCATTCCCGCTTCGCCTATCGCACCCGGCGCATGCTGGAGAGCCAGGTAAGGAATGAGGGCGACCGTGACGCCACCGAGCGCAAACGGCGGCAGTGGCAACAGGAACTGGCGGTGGCAATCGCCGACACCGGCATCAAAGACCACAAGGCGGCCTACAAGATCGCCCTGTTCACCCATCTCTATCAACAACGCGACTGAGGAGACTGAAATGGCCCAAGGCACCCACCAAGGCAGACCCAACCAGAACCGGCGCGAGGAAGCGCCACGTCAGCAGGCGGATACCGGCTGGCGCAGCAGCGTTCGCTTTGCCACGCCGGATGCCGAACTGTTCAACAGCATCGCCAAGAAAGCAGCACAAAGCGTGGCGCATGCCGATCCTTACCGGAACAAACCCACCCAGCTGCGCCGTTTCTATGACGAGCTGCTGCTTTGGGAGACGCGCGTCAGCCAGCAACCACTGGATGCACAGTCGGCCAAGTTCGCGGAGTGCCTGCCCTTCATCCGCATGCTCAACGCCAAAGCGGCCTATGCCGTGGGCCGCAAGCTTGTCGACCGTACCTTTGTCGATCTCCTGCAGCACACTTTGAACGAAATCACCAACCCGCAAACCTTGACCACTTGCAAGTATTTCTGGGAAGCCTTCATGGGCTTCTACAAACAGGAACGCCAGGACTGAACCAGGGAGACCCCACATGAAACTCACCGCCATCCGCAAATTCACCGGCAGCCTGGAACTCGTCACCGGCCTGCACATCGGTTCCGGCAACAACGAGATGCACATCGGCGGCACCGACAACCCGGTGTTGAAGAACCCCGTCACGCAGGAGCCCTACATCCCCGGCTCCAGCCTCAAGGGCAAGATCCGCAGCCTGCTGGAATGGAAGCTGGGCGTGGTGGACCAGACCAAGGGCAAGCCGCTGGGCTTTCGCGACATCGGGGACGTGCCCAACGCCAAGCGTGATCAGGCCAAGACCCTGCTCAAGCTGTTCGGTGGCGCGCCGGAAGGCTCGAACCAGGACATGAAACTGGTGGAGGAAATCGGCCCCACCCGCCTGGCGTTCTGGGATTGCTCGCTTTCCCGCGCCTGGGTCGCCGAGATGAGCCGGCGCAACCTGCTGCTCACCGAAACCAAGATGGAAAACATGATCGACCGCATCCGCGGCGTGGCCGAACACCCGCGCAACACCGAACGCGTCCCGGCGGGCGCCACCTTCGACTTTGCCCTCACCGTGCGCATCCACGATGATGAAGACCTGCTGGCCACGGTTTACGAGGGCTTGAAACTGCTGGAACTCACCGGCCTGGGTGGTTCCGGTTCGCGCGGCTATGGCAAGGTGAAGTTCGCCAGCCTCAACCTGGATGGCGCCGACGTATTGGATGAACTGGCCAAGGTCAATCTCGCCGAGGCGGTTTGAAATGACCCCCCAATTCTTTGCCGTCATTCCCGCGCAGGCGGGAATCCAGAAACATCCCTGGATGCCGGCTTTCACCGGCATGACGGGCGATATTCCTGGGAGCCCGCCATGTTGACCTACAAGGCCTGCATTACCCCGCTTTCCGCCTTCGGCACACCGCCCAAGGGTGACACCCTGTTCGGCCAGTTGTGCTGGGCGCTGCGCAATCGGCTGGGGGAGGAGAAGCTGACGCAACTGCTCGACGGCTACACGGCAGGACGGCCCTTCGCGGTGGTTTCCGACGCGCTGCCCGCCGGCCACCTGCCCCGGCCCACCTTGCCCGGACACTGGTTCAACCCGTTGCCGGACGATGATCGCAAGACCGCCAAGAAGCGCGTCTGGCTGCCGGTCGAGCACTTTGCCGCGCCGGTGGCCGACTGGCTGGGTCACTGCCGCGCCGCGAGTGAATTACCCGGCGGCAGCCCCCTATCGCATCCCCACCCCCACAACAGCATCGACCGCCGCATCGGCACCACGGGCGACGGCTTCGCGCCGTACAGCATGGGGCGGCAGTGGTATGGCGAGGATGCCGCGCTCGACATTCACATCGTCCTGCCCGACTCCCGCCTGCCCGCCAGCGATCTGGAACGCGCCCTGCGCGACATCGGCGACCTGGGCTTCGGGCGCGATGCCGGCATCGGCCTGGGCCGCTTTCGGGTCGATGCGTTCGAGCCCGCCGTTCTGCCCACGCAAGCCGACGCCAACGCCTGGCTGACCCTGGCCCCCTGCGCCCCGCAAGGGCTGCCCTGGGAGGCCGATCGCTGTTTCTACACGGTGTTCACCCGCTTTGGTCGCCATGGCGACATCGGCGTGCATCTTCACAATCCGTTCAAAGCGCCGGTGCTGATGGCCAATACCGGTGCGACGCTCGCTCCGGCGCACCATGACGGCGCACTGTTCACCGGCCAGGGGCTGGGCGGAATCGGGGCGGATGGTGAGGGCATCCTGTCCAAGGCGATCCCGGAAACCGTGCACCAGGGCTACGCGCCGGTCGTTGGTATCCGTCTGCCCAATGGAGAGACACAACCATGAGTGAAATCGCCATCTATCAGCATCAGGACGGCAGCATCGATGTGCGGCTTGAAAGGGACTCCGTCTGGTTGACCCAGCTACAACTGGCCGCTCTTTTCGGACGTGATCGCACGGTCGTCGGCAGGCATGTGCGCACTGTCTTTGCCGCGCGCGAACTCGATGAAGAAAGCAATGTGCAGAAAATGCACATTGCTACTTCGGACAAGCCGGTTGCCCTGTACAACCTGGATGTCATCATCTCGGTCGGCTACCGGGTCAAATCGCCCGAGGGGGTGAGATTCCATCGCTGGACCAGCCACATCCTTCCAGGTGGGCGGCGCACCTGTGGTCAACGACGTGAGCTGGCCGCGCTGTCGCTGCTGGTGGCGGAATCGAAGCCGGCGGACAAGGAGGTGCTGAGCCGCCTGAACATGAACATGCTCGCCGGGGAGGCCGCATGAACCCGTTTGCCAGTTACCGGCTGCTCATCACCCCACTGTCACCCATACACATCGGCATCGGGGAAAGTTACGAGCCCACGAACTACGTCATCGACAACGGCGTCTTGCACGAATTCGACACCGGCGCCGCGATGGCCGCGCTGTCGGATGCCGACCGCAAGACGCTGCTGGAGATCGGCAATCGCCGGCCGGACAAAACCATGATTGAAGCTTTGCAGCGTTATTTCTACGAGCGGCGCTTGCCACTGATGGCCATGGCCCAAGGCAGTGTCCCACCAAGTGGTGTAAGAGCTGAAGTGCCTGGTGTTGCCCGGTAGGCCCCGCATGCGGGGCCTACCGGGCGGGCGCGATCGGGTGGTCATCGAAGGACTCCGGTAAGGTTTGGGTAGC